>JAEEGH010000340.1_pt1 | contig 281383 bp, 235 predicted proteins | sample 9134181 | NCBI WGS metagenome assembly JAEEGH01 (sample SAMN16246544, study PRJNA631951) | gut metagenome | biome: gut microbiome; feature: rumen; material: DP-attached | host: Bos | place: Iran: Karaj | collected 2018-10 | reverse complement strand
TTACCGAAACTCGAGGCGCTATGGCTGGCGTGCCTGTGTCGGCTTTTTTTGCAAATATCTACTTAACCTCTATGGATGAGGCGTTTACAAAGATAGGTGTGCCATATTTCCGTTATTCTGACGATATAATTGTTTTTGCCGATAATGGGGATGATTTACAGCGTTATAAAAATTTGATTTTTAGTATTATAGATGAAAAAGGATTGACCATAAATCCCACAAAAGTGAAAATTTCTGCACCCAGCGAGGAGTGGGAATTTCTTGGTTTTTGTTATCGCAATGGATATGTTGATTTGGCTTCGGCAACGTTGCACAAGATTAAATCAAAGATAAAGCGCAAGGCTAAGGCTTTGATGCGCAGCAAAATACGCAAGGGCAGAAGTTTCGATGACGTGGCTGCCGACCTTATCGACCATTTCAACCGTAAATTTTACCGCGAGTTTTCTGATAATGATTTTACTTGGTGCCGATGGTTTTTCCCCGTTATCACCACCGCCGAAAGTCTTAAAGCAATCGACAACTATCTTGTTGAGTATGTGCGCTTTTTGCGCAGTGGACGGCATACCAAAAAGAATTTCGTGGTTGATTACACCGAAATCAAAGAATTAGGATTCAAGAGCCTTGTAAATGCATATTATGGATAATTCAATGGTGAAAAATGTTTTACAAAAGTTCAAACAGCCTGCCCACCATTTCGGCTTCGGTGGCGTCTTTTTTCAGTCCGTACAATCCCAAAACAATGGTATCCAACTCGCGGTGAGCATCGGCAAGGTCGGTGAACAATAGGTCGAGGTTTTCTCCGTAAAGGTCGGCAAGCGACGCGCCCTGCGAGAGATATTTTTCACGAATGTCGAGAATCTTTTGCGCGGCTGTTTCAATTTTCAATTTTTCATTTTCAATTTTCTTAGGCCACGGAAAATTGTTATAGACAATATCCTTGCTGTAACGGTAACGGCTCTCCAACCGCCCCGCCACAACGCGCATCCACGCATTATGGACTATTGAGGTGAGTATGCCAAATTCGTAGAGCGTGGCGTTGGGGATGATGAGATTCGCGTCTCCTACAATTATATCTTTGGACATAAAACCAATAGGAATATATTTGCGCTTTTCGGAGGAATGACGGGGGATTATAATGTAATCTGAATCGGGTTGTTTAATTTCAACAAATAAATATGGTTTGTCTGCCATTTTTTTTGTTCCAACTCGATTACTATGTTGCCTAAAATTTTTAACTAATTTCAAACGTTCCATTATTAAAGGCATACTACTAACGTTCACCATATTGGCATCAGTCAACCAAATGCAATAACGTTTTTTGCTGTTAAGAAATTCATCAGCCCCTATGAATTGCTTTATGTATTTTTTTGCTCCTTGTTCCCTCGAAATAAAATTGAGATAATCTTTATCATCAATGAATAAAAATCCACCATCGTATGCTCCGTTTCCTCTAATCATTTCTGGCACATTGCAAATTGATTTAGTACGGCTTTCCACAAAAACATTTGGACCGTCGAGGAGATATGCGTTGATATTTTTGGCGGTTTCGATTGTGCCGTCGGGGTTGTAGATGCGGCGTGGCGTTTGTAGAGACGCAAAATTTTGCGTCTCTACGGTGGCGTGTGCAGCATTTTTTATCGAAAAACCGATGATAATACAATGCACGTGCGCCATTCCCACAGAATCGCTTTCCCAACGGAATGTGCGGTAGGCAAAATCTATCGTCAACCCGCCCTCCATCAATGGTTTCCAAAGATTTGCCACCTGTTCGCCTTGGCAAATTGAATTGGTGGATACAAAGGCGCAACGGATTTTTGGATTATGCTTTATATAATCGAAAGCCTTTTTGTACCAACACGTTACATAATCCATTGTACCGACATTTTTCCAATCTTTGCCAAAAATGTTGATAACGTCTTCTTTTTGCTCTTTTGATTGCAACGAATAGCCCACAAACGGCGGATTACCAACAATATAATCCAAAGCCGCAGGCTTAATATATTCTTCCCAATTGATTTGTAAAGCGTTGATACAATGGATTGTATCAATATTACATAGCGGCAATTCAGCAAAATTTTCGCCGAGAATTTGCTGCGTTTCGTGGAGCAATTGGTTTTGTGCAATCCACAGGGCGGTTTTGGCGGTATCAACAGCAAATTCGTTGATTTCAAAACCGTGGAATTGCGACAATGATACCTTTATTGACGACGATAATCCCGCCGTATGCAATTCGTATAGAATTTTGTTTTCTAATCGGCGGAGTTCCATAAAACAGTATGTCAAGAAATTGCCCGAACCACACGCGGGGTCGAGTATGCGGATTGAAGACAATTCGTCTTGAAGGCTCAGCAGAGCATCTCGTTTTGTGTTGAGGTCGGGAATTTTGGTTGCGTCGCTCAGTTTGGAGCGCAATCTGTCAAGAAACAACGGTGCAAGAGCCTTGTCGATATTGTCGGTGGTGGTGTAGTGCATACCGCCTTCGCGACGGTCTTTTGACGAAAGCGTACTCTCAAACATCGCCCCGAAAATAGCAGGGTTTATCGGACTCCAATCAAATCCGAGCGAAAACCTTTGAGTGATATTAAAGGCGATGGTTTCTGTCAACTTCGGCAACTTGACATTGGCGGCAAAAAGTCCGCCGTTGGTATATGGAAATTCATTGAGTCTCACGTCCTCGCTGTCGCGCTCCGATGGTGGCGTGTTTAATGTCTGAAACAACAATTTCAAATGCAGTCGGAACTCGTCGCTGTTTTGAATGAAGGCTTTGAGATAATTGCCAAACATATCTTTGCGGCTAAACACCAAAGCATCCTCGGCATAAAGGCAGAATACGAGTCTGACACAAAACACATTGATATTATGGAACAATTCGAGTGTCATTTCATCTTTGGGGTATTGGCGGAGAATTTCATTATAGAGTTCGCCGATTTGGAGCGCGGCGGCCTTGGAGACGGCGGTTTCGAGTGCGGTGACTGACGATTCCTTGTCCAAAAGAAATTTCAAACGGTAATAGTTGTGTGAAACGCCATCTTCGGTAAAAGGAATTATGTAAGGCGGCTCCAACGGCTTGTTGCGGTCGTGGATTTCGATGGTGCGGAAGTTGGAGCATACGATGTAACGTGCCTTTTCGTTGAGCGGCAGCCAATTGTCGTAACGCTCAGCCTGTTGAAATGGGGTGAGCATCGTGCCGCCCGACTGAGGCTCGGGCTTGTCGAGGTCGATGTGGCTACTTTTCTGTTCTATCAATACTTTGGTATGCGGAATATAAGCGTCGATAAATTTGGTGCTACCCGAGGCGGGGTCTTTCACTTGTTTTTCGTAAATGATGGTATTAGGCAAGTCGATTTGCGGGTCAAAACAGCGCAGAATCGAGTTCCAAAACTGTTGACATTGCCCCTTTTCGTATCCTTCCTTGTTGTTCCAAAATTTGGTTTGAACAATTAATTTCTGACGTATATCCTTATCTTCCATAGTGATGTGTTATTCTCCTGATTGAATTGTAGCATATTCCATAAAGCCTCCTTGTTATTTATCTGCAAATATAAACGAAATTTGTTAAAAATGCAAATTATTAGATAGCAAAAAAAGAGGCACGATTTATCGTGCCTCGTATATTCAAAAAAATCAGAGTCTGTTAGAATTCCACTTTGCCTGATTTGAGTTTTGTCCACGGGTCAACCTTGTCGGCTTTGTAGCGACCTGCGTCGAGTTTTGCCTTGCAAGCCTTGAATGCTGCAATGGTGCGGTCTACCTGCTCCAAAGTGTGTGCCGCGGTAGGAATTACACGGAACATTACTGTGCCTTTGGGAACAACAGGGTAAACTACTATTGAGCAGAAAATGCCGAAGTTTTCGCGGAGGTCTAAAAGCATATTGGTAGCCTCGGCTGTTTGAGCCACGTCGGTAGCGTTGGGGTCGAGGTGCATATATACAGGTGTTACAGGCGATTGAGTCTTGCCTATATCAAAACCTTCTTTCTTGAAACCGCTTTGGATTGCGTTAACAATTTTCCAAAGGTTTTCGCGGTATTTGGGGTTCTGCTCTATGAGGTCGAGACGTTTCAAGTGTCCAACAACCATAGGCATAGGCAATGATTTTGCGTAAATCTGCGAACGGAGGTTCATACGGAGGAAGTCAACGATGTTTCTCGGACCAGAGATAAAACCGCCGATACCAGCCATAGCCTTAGCGAATGTGGCAAAATAGAGGTCTACTTTGTCTTGAACGCCAAAATGTTCGCCTGTACCGCCGCCGTTGGGACCCATTGTGCCGAATCCGTGAGCGTCGTCGATAAGAAGACGGAACTGATATTTTTCTTTTAAGTCGGTGATACCCTTCAAGTTGCCGAGGTCGCCTGCCATACCGAACACGCCTTCGGTGATAACGAGGATAGAACCGCCGGTTTCAGCCACTTTCTTGGTAGCAAGTTTAAGTTGCTTTTCGAGTTTTTCCATATCGTTGTGAGGGTATACGTAACTCATTTTTTCGCCGCCGCATTTTGCTTTGTGGAGGAAAATACCGTCCATAATGCAGGCGTGAGCCTCGTAGTCGTATACGATAACGTCGTTGCGGTCAACGATTGAGTCGATAATCGAAACCATAGCCTGATAGCCGAAGTTTACCACAAAGGCAGCCTCTTTTTTGGCGTGAGCGGCAAGACGGCGTTCCAACTCTTCGTGGAGCGTTGTCTGACCCGACATCATACGTGCGCCCATAGGAGCGGCAAGACCGTATTTTGCAGCACCCTCAGCGTCGGCTTTGCGTACTTCGGGGTCGTTGGCAAGACCGAGGTAGTTGTTGAGCGACCAGTTTAATACGGGTTTTACGCCGAAAGGAGTTCTAAAATTCATTTCAGGTCCTATTTCACCTTCCAATTTCGGGAACATAAAATAGCCGTCGCCGCCCTGCTGATATTTGCCAAGGTCGGTAACTTTCTTTAATACTTTTTCGAATAAATCCATTTTATAATGTGTTTTAATTGGTTTACTAATATACGCGGCAAAGTTAGTATTTTTTTTGGAATGATGTGTTGGATTAATAATAAAAAAAACTTCCGACTATGCGATATTGCATTTTCGCATAGTTGGAAGTTTGTGTAAATCATGGCTAACTACGCCTCGTCGTCATCGTCGTAGTAATAGTCATCGTCGTCTTCGTCGTCGTAGAAGTCGAAATCGTCTTCGTCGTCTTCGTCGTAATTTTCAGAGTAGTACTCTTCAACAAGGTCGTCGTTGAGCCAATTGCCAATAAGGGCATTAATAAACTGGCGTTCATTTTCGTCAGCTTCACCGTCGGCTTCGCAAATTTCGAGCATGTCGGCTGCGATTGTGGCACGTGCACCATCAGAAAGGTATTTAGAGAGTATATCGATGGTTTCTTCCATGAAATTGTCTTTGTTTATCCAAAGTTTTTCGCAATGTTTGAGCACTTTCTTGGGCGAGTAGTCGAGATCGAACATCACAAGAATCTTTTTGAGTTTTTCGGCAGCGGCCTTTAACTCTTCACTGTTTGGATCCCCATCACCCCAACAAGCAATGTTGTAGAGAGCGCCAAGACGGAACGTGATGTCGTATTCGCCAAGTTCTTGGCACATAGCGTTCCAATTCTCGTCCGACATTTGGGTAAATTCGTTTTCCATATTCACAAATATCGACTCTTCGTCGTCGTTCCAAGCCTCTTCTTCTATTTTGTCAGTGTCGATTTCGCCGTCCATGCTGTAAATTACCCAAGAGTCGCCGTCGTTGAAATCGGGGTTCATTATATAGTCGTAAGGAATGTAGCAGTATCCTTTGTCGCCCCACTGGTGTCCCCACGAGTTGCGCACGATAAACACGCGGTCGGGATCAGAATATCCTACGCAGCACATAGCGTGTCCGCCCAATTGCTCGTCGTTGGAGCGTGGCATAGAGATAAAGCCGTTGCGGGGATTCTGGAACGAACTGAAAATCTGAATGCCAAAGATAATAGGATATCCTTCGGCAAGAACGCTTTTCCAAGTGTTGAGATCCAAGTCGATGCGCTCGTACTTGCTGATATTGTAGTTTTGGGCCTCTTGGTAACAGTTTTCGGGCGGACGCTGTTTGAATTTTTGAACAATGTAAGGCCAAGAGTTTTCGCTGCATACGCCGTTGTCGTGCAGGGCTTGGATAACGTCAAAAATCATTGCTCCATTGTCGAGATCCACGGTGTTTTCTATTACGCGGGTGTTGTAATAAAGAAACAATCGGCTCAAATCAAACCTATCCTGTTTATGCCACCACATCAGATACTCGTATGCACCTGCAGTGGCGTTGGCTGTGCACGAGCCGAGTTCACCTTGGTTTTCTACTGGTGTGAGATACTTACGCAGGTCAACTTTTGCAGGGAGATTTTCCGATTGGAGTGCTGCGCTGTACTTGGGAGCGTCGGTGTTGGGAGCGGCTGCCTTGTAACCGCCCATTTTGATAATACTACCGTCGGCACGCTTGATAACGCCGGCAGACTGAGTGTTGTTTGACTGGGTGTTTTCTCCACCTTGATTGTTGTTACCTTCGCCGCCTCCAAAGCACGATGCAAGCGACAGGGATACGGCCGTAGCCGCGATGATGCTTAAAAATTTTCTCATAAATATGTGTTTTAATGTGTTTTGCCTAATAGATGATTTTTTTGCTTTTATTCCACAAAAATACGAAATTTTTTTACACCTTTTTATTATATATGCTAAAAGGATGGCTAATTAATTTTTAACAAAAGTTAAGATAAAATTAGTATTTGGGCGGTTAACGGAATAATTTATTTTGTAAATTTGCGGTGTTAAAAACACGAAATTTTTAATTAATTAATTAATTTATAATAAAATGATTAAATTAGGTATCAACGGTTTCGGCCGTATCGGTCGTATGGTTTTCCGCGCAGCCGTAGAAAACTTCGCAAAAGACATCCAAGTTGTAGGTATTAACGACCTTCTCGACGCTGACTATTTGGCTTACATGCTCAAATACGACTCAGTTCACGGTCAGTTCAATCACGACATCAAAGTTGACGGCAACTTTATGATTGTTGACGGCAACAAAATCCAGATCTTTGCTGAAAAAGATCCCGCTAACATCACTTGGGGTGCATTAGGTGCAGACGTAGTAGTTGAATCTACTGGTTTCTTCCTTACCGCTGAACTCGCTGAGGCTCACATCAAAGCTGGTGCTAAGAAAGTTATCATGTCGGCTCCTTCTAAGGACGCTACTCCTATGTTCGTATTCGGTGTTAACGACAAAACATACGCTGGTCAAACCATCATCTCGAACGCTTCTTGTACAACCAACTGCTTGGCTCCCATCAGCAAAGTGTTGAACGACAAATTCGGTATCGTTCGTGGTCTTATGACTACTGTTCACGCTGCTACCGCTACTCAGAAAACTGTTGACGGTCCTTCTAAGAAAGACTGGCGCGGTGGTCGCGGTATCCTCGAAAACATCATCCCCTCGTCTACAGGTGCTGCTAAGGCAGTAGGCAAAGTTCTTCCTGAACTCAACGGCAAACTCACTGGTATGAGCCTCCGCGTTCCTACTTCTGACGTTTCTTTCGTTGACCTCACTTGCGAACTTGCAAAAGAAACTTCTTACGAAGACATCTGCAAAGCAATGAAAGAGGCTTCTGAAGGCGAACTCAAAGGCGTTCTCGGTTACACCAACGAAGCTGTTGTTTCTACCGACTTCCGCAACGATCCCCACACTTCTATCTTCGACGAGAAGGCTGGTATCCAACTCGACAAAACTTTCGTTAAAGTTTGCGCTTGGTACGACAACGAATGGGGTTATTCTAACAAAGTGCTCGAAATGGCACGCGTTATTTCTAAGTAATTAGAATATAATCTCTTATAAAATATCGCCTGAGTGGTTTTCCCGCTCAGGCTTTTTTTTGTCCGCTTATGTGCTAACACGCAACAAAATCATCAATCTTCCGTTTTAGGTTCATAATTAACTCACTAATATTTTAAATTATGGCCAAGAAACGCACTTCGGTTGACCTTTATGTCAACGCAGTAAAGCGAGCCGACCGCGAAGAAGAGATACGTCGGCACGGAAAACTTATTTCAACACGTCCCGCGAGGATAGTAAAATCCAAAAAAATCTACTCCCGCAAAGGCAACAAAAATAATCCGGACCAATATGGTTCGGATTTTTTTTGTGCGTTGGTTTGTTGTGTTTAATACATCATTCCAAACAACCACAAGGGAATTTTGTTGCCAAAACCAATCTCAATTTCGTCGGCGGCTATGAAACTGTCGGGAATGTCTTTGATTTGGGTGAATTTTTTGCCGCGTCCGCCTATTTCAAATAAGTATCGGTTGTCGACAAGGAGGTCACCCTGCGTAGGAAATTGTATCGAGTGCGACTGGTTCATCATAGATGCAAAAAATGATTCGCGCAAAGTGCCAGTGTCAACGGGCTGAGTAAGTGCCTGCATTAGATTGGGGTTGTTGAAAAGTATTTTTTCGGGTTTCCCTAAGGCTTTTAAACCTTTGCCTTCGGTGTATAGCAACCTTAACAATGCGGAGTGGTGCAACAATGAGAGCAATTTGATAAGTTGGTTTCGTGTAGTTGCAAGTGCAGCGCAAAGCGATGATATATTGAGCGTAAATGGTGCCATCTGCGCCAATAAAACAAGCAACCGTTTGGCTTTGCGCAGCGTGTCGTACTCAATGTTTTCAACTGTGGGAATATCGTTTTCTATTATTGTAGAAATCACATTTTGGATTCGTTCGTAATAACTTTCTAATGAAGTGGTTTCAAGTAAAAATGGGTAATAACCCTGCTGTACGTATTTTTCAAAATGTGGTAGCACTTTTATCTTGGCGGTTATTTGGGAGGCTATTTGCTGATGGTTAGTTATTATTTCATTTAGTGAAACTGCCGGAATATCGGCTATTTTATTGATAGCCAAATATTCACGAAACGACAAACCCTCTAAATGGTACATTCTTAAACGACGTGAAAGGTCGGCCTTTGCATTGTCGATTTCTAATAGCGAAGAGCCTGTAAATGTGATATGTAGGGTAGGATAGCCGTCGTAAATATTCTTGATTTCGCGAATCCAGTTAGGATAACGGTGCACTTCGTCGAGAAAAATATGTGTAACGCCGTGAGTATAAAGATATTCGGTAAGTTCCATAAGAGTATGTGTACTAAACCAAATGTGGTCGAGTGACACATAAAAAGCGTTGTTTCTGTTTGTGAATGAGCGTTTTATGTGTTGTAGAATCAGTGTGGTTTTGCCCACACCTCTTGCACCCTTGATACCTATTAATCGTTCGTTCCAATCTATCTTAGAGTATAAGTATCTGAAATACTCATATTTAGTATCTTCTAACCTTCTGTTATATGCCAAAAAAAGTGATTCCATAATTGCCTTTTTTTATTTCTACGACTGCAAATGTATAAAAAGTTTCTTTACAAAGAATACTTTTGGGGTAAAAAGTTTCTTTATAAAGAAAGATTTTTGGGTGTTTCTTTTCTTTATAAGGAAAAACTTTGTTTCCAATCTGAATGATAATTTTTGAAAAATCAGTAAAACAGCGTGCAATTAACAAAAAAATATTATATTTGCATATCAATAAAAAAATAATAAACAAAAGTCCGCAAACTCTTGAAGAAATGGCTAAGCACTATATAAACCAAGACTACCCTGTATATATTTCGTATGCGTGGAAAAATAAAGACTATCCCGGCATTGAGACCGATGTGGACAACTTATGCCAAGCATTAGAAGATAACGGAATTTTTTACGAGCGTGACAAAAAAGCGGGGAATCCATTATGCCCTTATCGTTACAGCATTTCGGAATGTGAGGAAAAAATAGGGCAGGGGTGTGCCGTAATTATGTTTATAAGTGAAAAATCGATAAAGTCGCTACACTGTATGCACGAATGGAAGTGTATCAAAGACCGTGGCGATATTAAAAACAGAGTTTTCCCTGTGGTGTTAGAAGATGCCGAACTGACCAATCCTAACAAGTTCAAGGAGTATTACCACTATTTTGAACAATTAAAACAAGATCTTGTAAACCAACTACTTGAAGGTATTGTGCCATTAACAGACGCACAAAGCAAAGCCTTATATAATAGGGTTTATACATCCGATTTGCAAGATTTGTATCAATTTCTTTCCGATTATAATAAATCATCTTTGAAAATAATCCGCAACAACAACTATTCTGTAATTATTGAGCAATTAACGGAACACCTTAATAATATAGTACCCAAAAGTACGAAGGAAATCTTAAATCCATCGGTTAATACTCGTAGCCAGAAATGGCCGTTTGTGGCTGCCGCCGTTGTATTATTAGCATTGTTGACATATTGGATTGTACCCAAATTGACCCAAATACCGAAATCGAATAGTACTAACACAACAACGGAAGATGTTGTTGGCAATGATACTCCTGATATTATATGGTCAACTTCTCCTCAATGGCCATACGGAAAATGGACAGGCGGCACCAAAGATGGTAAACCTCACGGAGATAACGTTACCGTTATTTACCTTACCAATTGTGTATACAATCCCAAAGATCCGTTGAAACGCGTTTCAAACCCCGGACAAAAGGTTGTTGGATATTTTGAAGATGGCAACCTTATTATTGGGGATATATATGATGAAAATGAAAACCTTATAGAACGGAATTTTGAACCAAAATTGTAATGTTATGAAAAGATTATTGATATGTTTGTTTTGTTTCCTATGTTGTTTTGCAAATGCACAAAACAATAAGGTTACTATTAGAATTGATTATTTAGACAAAAATCCTGCATTAGCCAATAGTGTAGGTAATACTTTGTCAAATCTGTTTACAGAGTTTGATTTGGCTTACACAAATTCTACCCAACCTAATATAAGAAATTTGAATATATCAGAAAATACAAAATCTAAAATATTGTCTTTATGGACACGTCAAAAATTTAGATTACCTGGCAAATCTGTTACATTGGGAGTTGCGAAGTTATATGGTACAACCGAATATGCAGTTTTTTCTGTGCCATTACAAGCGGAAGGTGTGTCTAATTGTGTAGATTATACCATTCAGTTTAATTCTAACGGTTTGATTACTAATTTTGAACGGTCTCCTTTTTCTCTATCTCAGTTAAAGTTTGCTACCGGAAACCGAACTATTGATGCACAAACTAAAAACATTATTAATGTGATGTTGTATCAATTAAGTAATGCGTATGCAACCAAAGATGTTGAATATCTTCGTAAAATCTATGACCCTAATGGGTATTGCATCACAGGTACAAAATCTAATTCAAATGTTTCTACTGTTAGTGCGGCGAATGAACGTCGGGTTCAATTAGATAAGGATTATTATGACTTGACTATAAAAAAACTGAGTGAATATGTAGATGACTTGGAAAATAAGGTGTTTAAATATAATGCTTGGGTAAAACCTATATTTGGCACACCAGAGATAACGGCTCATCAAAATCCAGATGCAGAATATGACGGCATTTATTATATAAATGTGTTTCAAAACTATCAGTCACAGCACTATAATGACAAAGGATGGTTAACTTTGGTAGTAAACTTACGCAACCAATCTAATCCGTTGATATTGGCGAGGGTTTGGCTTCCTAATAAAATCACAAACGAACAATTAACAAGTATATTATTTTAATTATGAAATCATTATTGTTGGCATTATTACTATTGTTAGGCAGTATCAATTGTTATTGCCAAGTGTTAAGAGTAGATGGTGATCCTTTTGAGGGTAATGCAAGACCTAATGCGGGATTAGGTTTTGATAACAACAATCATCAGTATGCTCGATTAATAGTAACATCTAATTTGTCGATAAATAATATGGATGTTAGACGAGGTGGTGTTATAGTTTCTGCACCGAAAAAGGAAATAGGAAGAATGATAATTGATTTTTTGCCTAACTATAATGCTGTTATTACTTTTTATGCCGATCAATGCCCTCCGCTAAATATTAAAATTCCTAATTTTGTTATGGGTGGTTGGGAATATGAAATGAATATTTTATTTGATAATGAACCTCACCCCCCCACCTTTCCCCGCCTCCCAATCTCCTTCGGCGGCAAAACCTACGGTTATATGATACAAGTTCCCGGTGGTTCGTTTCAGATGGGGTCAAATGATGGAGATAGTGATGAAAAACCGCCCCATACGGTTTCTGTAAACACTTTCTATATCGGCGAAACCGAAGTAACACAAGAATTATGGAAAGCGGTGATGGGTGATAATCCGAGTAATTTCAAAAAAGGTGATAATTATCCTGTTGAAGAGGTTTCTTGGAACGATTGTCAAACATTTATTAAAAAACTTAACGAAAAAACTGGCAAGAAATTCCGCCTTCCCACCGAAGCAGAATGGGAATTTGCCGCCCGAGGTGGTAAGAGCGGTGGCACTAAGTATAGCGGAAGCGATAATATTGATGAGGTTGCTGTGTATTATGATAACTCATATAAATTAGGTAGTAATAATTCAGCATACGGCACACATCAAGTAAAATCCAAAAAGCCAAACACCCTCGGCATATACGATATGACGGGCAATGTTTGGGAATGGTGCAACGATTGGTATGCTTCTGACTATTATAAAAATAGTCCTTCAAACAATCCGCAAGGTCCTTCATCGGGTTCTAACCGCGTGCTTCGTGGTGGTTCGTGGAGCCGCAGCGCTCACGGCTGTCGCGTTGCTTTTCGTAACCTCAACAGCCCCGACTACGGGTACGGCTACATCGGTTTACGCCTCGCCTTAGTTCCTTAGTTTAAAATTTCGACATCCAGTCATTTTTTTAAGGATGGAAAAAATGAAATATGAATAAAATAAATAAATAAAACAGGCGTTAGCAATTTTCGAGGGCTGCCGAGTGCGCGGCGGCGTAGCAAGCAAGCGCACAAGGCAGAATGAGAAAAGTGCTAACAAATAAAGATAATAATGTATTTTAAAATAAAATGAGTTTTTTCCAAAATTAGTAAAAAATACATAGTTTTGGAAAAAACTCAACTTTGTGTTGTTAGAGAAAACCCTATTTCATATCCCCAACCACATTTACTGCCTCAAAGATATAAATATCTTTTTCTACTTCGCCGAACCATTGGGTGAACTTCTTGATTTTGAGGGTGTCGGAGCCACAGGCGGTTTTATCGGCAGAGGTGAAGGTGGCTGTTACGCCGGTTTTTTCTTTGCCAATTTTGCTGTACTTGTCGGCCTCGTCTTTAAGTTCTTTGAGGTGCTTGCGATATTTGTCGAAATTGAGCGAGTAGTCGGTGTCGTCGTTTTTGGCTTTTAGTCGGTGAGCGTTTTCGTCAATTTGGCGGAAAATCGGGTCGGTGCTGATGCGTTTGCGGCTGAGATCGGCTATTTTGGAGCGGTTTACGGTGTTGGTGGGCTTGTATTGCGCACGGTCGATCACGTCGTATTGAAGGGCTGTTTTGCTCTCCTTTTCACCGGTTTCGATGTAGGTGTAGGCATCGGGAATAATGATGTCGGGAATAACGCCCTTCAACTGTGTGGTGCCGCCGTTTACTCGGTAAAATTTCTGAATGGTGAGTTTTACAGTGCCGAGAGGTTTGAGGTCGTTGTAGCCGTTTACAAGTTGGTCTAAGTCGTAGAAACTCTGCACAGTACCTTTGCCGAACGACGAGTTGCTGCCCATAATGATGGCGCGGTCGTAGTCTTGCATTGCGGCAGCAAATATTTCAGATGCCGACGCGCTGAAATTGTTGACCATCACTACCAACGGACCGTTGTATTTGATTTCTGCATTGTTGTCGTTGAGGGTGTTAACACGGTTGTCGCGTGTTTTTACCTGAACAATTGGACCTTTACCTACAAAAATTCCTGACATTTTAACCACGTCTTGGAGACTTCCTCCGCCGTTGTTTCTCAGGTCGATAACAATGCCGTCAACATTCTCTTTTTTAAGTTTTTCTACCTCAATTTCCACGTCTTTGCTGCAAAAACGTCCTGCGCGGTCGTTGAAGTCGGCGTAAAATTTTGGCAGATAGATGTATCCCACTTTGGTTTTGCCGTCTTTTGATTTGATAACCGACGATTTGGCGTAGGTTTCTTCGATAATTACCACGTCGCGAACGATAGGAATTATTTTGATATTGCCGTCCAATTTTTTAACGGTGAGTTTTACGGTAGTTCCTTTTTTGCCGCGGATAAGTTTTACGGCATCGTCGAGGTTCATATTGGTGATGTCGGTAGGCTCTGCGTCGCCCTGACCCACCTTTAATATAATGTCGTTGACTTCGAGTTCGCCTTGTTTCCAACTTGCGCTGCCGGGGATAATGTTGATAACCTTGGTTTGTCCCTTGTTGTTTTGGAGGGTGGCGCCTATGCCTTCAAATTTGCCCGACATCGAAATATCGAAACTCTCTTTGTCTTCGGGGGGCATATATTCGGTGTGGGGATCGCAGCAAGCAGTCATTGCATTGATATAGAGCGATACCCACTCTTTTTGCTTAATTTTGCTGAGGCGTTCCATCCAATTGTCGTAGTTTTCTTTTACGCTTTTAACAGCCTCTGCTTTAAGTTCGTCGGCAGACTTTTGCTTGTAAGTAGAATCGTTTTTAGATGATTCCTGAATATCGGTTAAGTCAGAAAGTTTCTCTAAAACAGCAAGTTTGGTAATGTTGTACCAATTTTTGCGGAGTTCCTCTTTCGAGGCTGCAAATTTGAGTTTTTTGGGGTCTGTTTCTATGTTTTCGTTGGTGTTGAAATCAAAATTGCCAGCGATAGCCTCGCGGTAGTATTGCTCAGCCTCGTTTTGACGCTGGATAATCAGTTTTGTGGCCTCGTCAAAAAAATCGAGGTTCGACATTTTGATTTGGTCGTCGATGAGGTAGCGGTATTTTTCCAACTGTTCAATGTCGGATTTTATAAAATAACGCTTGGCATAGTCTAAACGGTCGATATATTCGTCGAACACCTTGGAAGAAAATTCGTCGTTGACTTTTATCATATCGTAATGCGCATGTGTAAGTACCTGATACACAAGTTGCATTGTTATGCGATCTTTGCTGTCGGAATTGCTTCTATGAGGCATAAAAGCCACAAATACTGCCGCTACCAAAACGAGCGGGAGGCTTATTTTAAGAATGGTTTTCATTATTTTCTGTTTTTTAGTATCTTCTGTTTCAATTTGTTCACTGTCCATTATGTTTTGTCCTTAATATGAAATTTGAGTTTTACAAATGTAAGGTTTTATACGATTGGGCTATCAATAATTATACAATTTTTATTGTTAAAAATGCAAAAAATTCAAAAAAAACGTTTCTGATGCCTCTATCTGTCGGATTATTTGTATTTTTGCGTAGTATTAAATTTTATTAAAAATGACAAAACAACAATTGCGAATAATATATATGGGAACGCCGGAATTTGCCGTTGCTCCCCTTAAAGCATTGGTAGACAATGGATTTAATGTAGTTGCTGTGGTTACTGGCGAAGACAAGCCGCAGGGTAGGGGACGCAAGATAATGCCCACGCCCGTAAAAGAGTTGGCACAATCGCTCGGAATACCCGTTTTGCAACCCGCCAAACTCAAAGATGAGGGTTTTCAAGCGGAATTGCGTTCGTATAACGCCGATTTACAAGTAGTTGTGGCATTTCGTATGCTTCCCGAGGCTGTTTGGGCTATGCCTAAATTCGGCACGTTTAACCTTCACACAGCCATTTTGCCGCAGTATCGCGGTGCTGCTCCGATAAATTGGGCTGTGATTAACGGCGAAACCAAAACTGGCGTTACCACCTTTATGCTCGACCACGACATTGACACCGGCCGCATTTTGCTCAAAAAAGAGATTGACATTTTGCCCGAGGATAATGCCGGCAGCGTGCATGACAAACTTATGGAGGTGGGTTCTCAACTTGTGGTTGACACAGTGGAGATGATTCTTTCGGGTAATGTTAAATCGGTGGCACAGAGCGACTTGATTGCTCCTGGCACTGTGCTTAAACCTGCTCCAAAGATATTTAAAGAAGATTGCCGTTTGGATTTTTCTAAAAATGGAATATCCATTAAGAATCTTGTTCGCGGATTAAGTCCCTATCCCACAGCGTTTACCACTATTAAGATAAAGGATAAGGATATGAGTCTCAAAGTGTTTGCCGTGGATTTTGAACCCTCGAAAGGCGTTACCGAAACGGGCAAGGTATTCACTGATAATAAGACTTTTATAAAAATCTCTTGTGCCGATGGATATATCCAATTGCTTGATATTCAGTTAGAAGGCAAAAAGAGAATGGGCGTTGTGGATTTTTTGAGAGGGGTGAAGTTATAGGTAATTTATAAACCTCTCCATTCCCTCACGTTTACGTTCCGTGAGGTTGTAACTGATATTTTTGGTGTAATATTCCATGGGGTTAAACTCCTTGATAAAGCGATGGTGGTAGAAATCTATCACCGCAGGAATATTGTGCACACCTATGCCAAGGGCTTGATTAAATGATTGTTGCAGGTCGTTGTCGATGGGCTTCGACGATAGCCACGCCGCAAACACAAAGGGCAATCCCGTGATTTTTATCCACTCTTCGGCAAGGTCGTAAACGTGTGTGTGCGGTTTTATGGTGAAACAACGGTCGCCAATTACCACTCCGGCGGTGTCGGCAGCAATTTCGTTTTCGTAACCTGCCTTGCTCTGAACCCATTCTGGCGATATGTGCCAATAATTTTCGGCAAGAACTTTTACAAGGCGAACGCTCGTAGCCGATTGATAATCAAGAAGTATGTGGTTGATTTGAGTTAGGGGAGAGTCGCTGGCAAGTATCACCGAACGCACTTTGTCTTCGGCACCAATGCAATAATCCGAAACTATGTGATATTCTTTGAGTTGCGGAATTATTCCTACGGGAACAAGCGCAATATCGCAACGGTTTTCTAACAATGCACGCGCACATTCCGAAGGGTAATTGAGTATAAGTTCGCAATTTTGCTTTACAAAATCAGAATGTTCCAAACCGTAAAGCATCGGCAAAGTGTTGTAATACGAAACCGCTACAATCTTGATTTTACTCATAACTAAACTGTTTGATTATCAAGTTTTTCAGCCTCAATTTGCGACCATGCGGCAGCCACAGTAGAGATGCCTCCCGTAAACACGGCGAAAAATGTTCCACACATTATATATAAGGTGAGTGTGTAAATTGCGCCGTTGGTAATGGTGAGCCAACGGTAACGGTGAATAACTCGTGCGCTCTCTTTGGTGTCGCGGCGGTAACGCTCGTTGTTGTAGTCCATAAACGAGTATCCAAAATAATAACTATTTATAAGAAATACCACCACAGGCATTACAAAGCCAATTACGGGAATAAAACTTGCTATAAAGCAAACAATCAACAGAATACTCTGTTTTATAGTGTTTTTGAGGGCGATTTTTACACCTCGCCAAATATCTTTAACTGTTTGTTTTGCACTAAAACCAAATTCGCGACCTGTTAAATAAGTATCAGTTTTTTCGGACATATTGGTGTATATCGGCGACATACAAAGAATCACCAAACTACCACCGAGAAAAATAAACGCAAGGTAGCATATTATCTTGGTAATCACTGTGGTAGTGCCGCTGACAAAACTTCCCCATCCGCCTTCCAACTGCCAACTTTCTGTAATTTTTTCGTTGAGCCAATCCGACAGATTTCCGCTGTAATGCCAAATTAGCCAAACGCATATCACATTGATAATCATCGGGATGATGAAGAATTTCCACATTTTTTGAGCGGAGATTATGCCAAATGCGTGGCTGTATCCGCCGAGTCCGAGTTGTATCTGTTTGCCTACTGAAACCATTTTGTTTGCTTTTGCCGCAAAGTTACGTTTTTTTTGTTGAAACGAATGCACATATTATTTTTTTTACTATCTTTGTTTGATTAAAAATTTATCTGTTAACTTAAAAATATTATTGATATGAGACTTACAGGACGTAGAGAGAGCAGCAATGTGGAAGATCGCCGCGGCGGCTCTTCGGGTATGCGTATGTCTTCCGGCAAAAAAGGCGGCTGCGCAGGTATTATTATGCTGATTATCGGTGCGTTGATTTGGTGGAAAACCGGCGACAGCACAATGTTTGTCAACAACCTTGGCGTAGGTCAGGGCACTACAACAGAGCAAACCACCACCAACACCGGCACCAACAAGGCGCAAGACGAACTCGCTGTGTTTGCATCGCGCATTTTGGCTTCTACCGAAGATATTTGGACAAGCATTTTCCAACAGAACGGTATGACCTACCAAAAGCCCACGATGGTGATTTTTAGCGACGCCGTTAACACTGGCTGCGGCTCGGCTTCTTCGTCAACTGGTCCGTTCTATTGCTCTGCTGATCAGAAACTTTACTTAGACCTCTCGTTCTTTACCACAATGAAACGTCAACTCGGTGCAGAGGGCGACCTTGCATACGCCTACGTTATTGCTCACGAGGTTGGTCACCACGTAGAATACCTCACAGGATTGCTTTCAAAACTTCATCAACAGATGGACAGGGCACGTTCCGACGCTGAGGCAAACGCCATTTCGGTTCGTATAGAGTTGCTTGCCGACTTCTACGCAGGCGTTTGGGGACACTATGAGAACAAAACTTTCAAATCGTTTGAAGACGGCGACCTTGAAGAGGCTATCAACTGCGCTCACCAAATCGGTGACGACTATCTGCAAAAATCGGCAGGTTACCGCACCATCAACCCCGAATCGTTTACACACGGCACATCGGCGCAGCGTATGAAATGGCTCAAACTCGGTCTTCAAACCGGCGACCTAAGCCGTGCTAATCAGATACTTACTTGCAGCGAAAGCGAATTATAAAATCAATTAATAATAATAAAAACAATGGCAGAAGAAAATTCATTTAAAGAAAGTCTCAATTGGAAAAAACTTTCAATTGACGCAGTTAACACAATTATTGCAACCGCAATCGGTATTATCCTCGGTCTCTTGGTAGACAAATGGCGCGAGAATGTCAACAATCAGGAAAACTATCAAAAAGTGATTGTTGCCACCATCGTCAACCTCGAAAATTATAAGAGTCAGATTGAGAACTTGGAGTCGTACGTCGATTACAGCAGCGAGGAGTTCGACACTTATTACGATGCTGAGTATGAGGAAACCGATTCCACAATGGATGAAATATCCTATTTATTTTTTGTAGAAAATTTCCAACAGCAAGACCGTTGGATAGAGGAAAACTTTATCACCAACGGCGGATTTATTGAGGATGCCGACTTGCGCCTCAAAATCGGTAACGTTTACTCGCTTATCGACTTGTGCAAAAACAGTTTTGCTCATCTCAAAACCGTTTCTGACAAAGCCTACGACAAGTATGTGGATATTTACGTAAACGAGGATAGCAAAAATGCATTTGATAAGTTGCTTACCGACAAGGAGTTTATGGCTTATTCAAGTGCAATTACCGAGACGAAATACAACATTGATACTTGGCTCAAAAGCATCGACGAACTTACACAAGAGATTGTTAAAATCGCTAACGCCGACGAAAAACAGTTGACAGAAATGCGTCAATCGTCGAAAAAGATACTTGATATGATATCCAAAAGCCGCGAAGAATAATTTTTAATATATGGAAATCAAAAAATACTTTTCGGCAGAATACCTCTTGCAGATGTTTCGCGACACCTGCAAGAGATTTCCCATTTCGGTGGGATTAGCCTTTTTGTTGTTTATCACAACATTTTGCGCAGTTTGTGAGGTGGATTGGAGCGAACAAACGTGGTTTTTCCTAATTTTTTACACCGTATCAGGCTGTGTGCTAAACGTTTCGCTTAGTATTTGGGGCGAAGGTTGCCCTAAAAAACCGCTTAAAGCATTAGTTATTTGTGTTGTAAATATCTTATGGTTAGCGTATTGTATTTATGCCGCTTTTGATTTTCCATATAATCATAAAGAATGGCTCAGTATGCCGGGATTATGCGCCTTTTCGGTAGCGGTGCTACTCTCGGTATATTGTCTGCCATTTTTCCGTAGCAAAAGCGATTCTCCTTTTTGGAATTTTGCAACACATTTTACCGGCGTAACCCTCGGCTCAATAGTGGCTGCCGGTGTGCTTGCAGGTGGAATTACCTTGCTTTATGTTGCTGTATTTATGATATTTGATTTGGGCAAGGTAATTAAGCCGATTATCGTAATCGACAGTTTTCTTTTGTGCTTGGTGATGCCGCTGTTGATAATGGGTCAGATTCCGCCCAAAGAGCAAGTCTACAACGATACCAACATAGGTCTCAACAAGTTTTTCCGTGGGGTAATCAAATTTATGTTTATCCCCTTGTTGGCTATGTATCTTTTGGTGCTATATCTCTATGGATTAAAGAGTTTAATAACATTTGAACTGCCAAACGGATGGGTTTCTACCTTGGTTTCGGTGTCGATGTTTTTTATGGTGCTTATTTATGTAGTGCTGTATATCAGCGACTCTTATAAAGAAGACAAACTAAGCGGATTTTTTGTAAAATATATTCCGTGGATAATGATACCCCTTGTGCTGTTTATGAGCGTGGGCGTATTTCGTCGTTTCAACGATTATGGAATCACCATTCCACGACTTTATCTGCTTATCGTAAATATTTGGTTTCTTGCTATTTGCGTATATTTTGCTGTTGCAAAACGCAAACGTATGATATTGATACCGGCATCGTTTTCGGTGTTGTTTGTGGTGTTCTCGTTTGGTCCGCTGAGTGCCGCCAACATCACGCTAAAATCGTTGCGTACCTCTGTAACCGATTGGTTATCAAAGGAAAATGCACAATTGCCTTTAACTGATACCGCCTTTGAAAATCTTGTAAATCAATCTGCCGATAGTATTCGTGCATTTGAAATCGGCTCTAAACTTGTCTATATCACCAATAATTACCCAGAAGAAAAATATTCCGACATTGTTGACGATCGTGTTTCAGAATATCGGTTGCGCAACCCCGAATTACCTCGCGTAGATAATTCAATAATGTGCAATGGTAAAGATATTTCGGGTTATTATTATCTTTATAATCTTCCTATTGAGCATAATTTAGATGCCCATTACACCAAGTTTTATGATGTATCTCCTACATCGTACTACACTGATGAAGAAATGCTGCAACCAATTATAAAACATAGTTTTACGCCCTTAGGCACAAATACCCGCTATACTTTTGAGGTATCGCGCGATACGTTGATGGAGCGTAGTCGAAAATATGCAGACTATATTACCCTCAAAAACGATTCTGCATTATACTTTTTGCGCGAATACTCTCTTGATATTCATCGCGGTAATTGTAGGTTGAGCACCGAAGGGTATTTGTTTGTGAAATAGGGGGGTGTTTTAACACTTTTTATAATTCTTCTTTGCATTATTTTTCTATCTTTACCACGTTTATAAACTCTAAAACTTAATAACAATGAGAAAAGATTTTGGAGCAAAGGCACTCCTTTTTCCTATGCCCGTTTTGATTATCGGCACTTACGACGAAAACGGTAATCCCAACGCTATGAATGCCGCTTGGGGTGGAATTTCTGACGATACACAGATTTCGATTTGCTTGTCGCCAACTCACAAAACCGTTAAAAATCTGAAACTTAAAAAGGCTTTCACTGTTTCGGTGGCAGATGCTAAACATTTGGCAGAATGTGATTATGTGGGCATTGCAAGTGGCAACAATGTTGCCGACAAGTTTGCCAAAGCGGGATTCACAGCCGTTAAATCCGACAAGGTGGATGCTCCTCTTATTGCCGAACTGCCCTTTGCGCTTGAATGTGAGATGATTAGTTACGACGACCAAACTTGCCGCTTGGTGGGCGAAATCGTAAATGTTTGCGCCGACGAAAGCATCCTCACCGATGGCAAAATCGATATTGCAAAACTTCAACCTTTGGTTTACAATCCTTCGGCACACACTTATCACGTGGTGGGCAACAAGGTTGGCAACGCTTTTTCCGATGGTAAAAAATTAATGTAATATGCAGTATTCTTACACTACATCAGGCACTTGCTCTAAGGCAATTACTTTTGATAAAGACGAAAACGGTGTTATCACCAACGTAAAATTTTTTGGCGGATGTCCTGGAAACTTGGCAGCAATTTCAAAACTTGTTAACGGTATGACAGCCGACCAAATCAACAATATACTTGCTGGAAATCGTTGCGGAGGCAAACCCACTTCGTGTGCCGACCAATTGGCTAAGGCGGTTACATCTGTTTGATTATGATTAAATTAGGATTTCTTTCTATGCTGTTTCCGTTTCTTTTCGGATGTACAAATATTCCGATTGAGGGGTTAAAATCGTTGGAATTTGGCTATTCTGATGGTCGCCGCATAAAGGCTGTTTACAAGATAGATAGCGACAGCACGGGCTATACAGTTACCATTCAGGAGGGATATTCCGACGATAATTTGCCCTCATTCTCTGCCACAGCGCAACAGATAGCCGAATTGGAACAAGTCTTAAACTCATACGAAGTAGGGCGTTGGGACGGTTTTAAACGTTCTGCCCTCAACGTAAGAGACGGCATCAATTTTCACCTTTATATTTGGCTCAAAAACGGCAAAAGCATTCACGCCTCTGGTTACGAATCTTATCCTAAAAATTATAAGGAGGTTAAAACGGCGTTGGAGGAGTGGTTCGGGCGATATCAGGAGAAAAAGTAAGCATAAAATAAGGGGCTCATTTCTAAGCCCCTTTTTTATTTGGTTAAACCGCTGAATTACAACTGAATTGTCCACATATTGATTGAATATGGGTCGATTTTTTCGGTGAATTTGGGTTTGAGTTTAACATTCTCTTTTACAGGGATAATGGGCTGTTTCTCGTAGTTGTTTTCGTCGTCGGGATTGCCGGAGATGACTGTTTTTACAGCATCGGGCTTGATTTTGAATTTGGCAAGGTCGATGGTGGCAGAGGCAGCCTTAGAACCTGCGTTACAGATTTTTACAAAAAGTTTCTTGGTTTTGCTGTCGTAGATAACGGATTGTCCGAGAAGATTATCGTCGGTGCGGTCAAACTTAACGCAGTCGCCGTAGAAATAGTCGCCCGAAGATTGTCCGAACATCTGTTGAACGTAGTAACTGCAAGTGAGATAGGGCTTTTCGTTGTCGAAATAAATCAAATCGGGATCCCAACTGTGAGCGCCTTTGCGAGCAAAAAGAGGAGCGTAAGAGGTCATTACCACAATGTCGGCATTGCGCTCAACGTGCAGCAAATAAAGGCCTTCGGCAAGGGCGTCGATAAGTTTTTTGTCCTTAGAAGCGTATTCGCCAAGGTAAACTTTGGTTTTGCGGTTGCGCGGATAATCGTCGTACTGACGTTTGTTGAGGAAATAATCGCGAGGTTCGTAGTAGTGCTCGTCGAGGATGGGGAGGTTGAGTTTTTCGGCAAATTTCCAACCGTTTTGATAGTCGGGATTGTCGGGATGTGAACCCGGACCCGCTGTGCCTATGATAACAATGTTGGGATATTTGGCTGTGATTTTGTCGTACATATATTTGAAACGCTCCTCAAATTCGGGAGTGATTTTTTCCTCGTTGCCAATACCTAAATATTTGAGGTTGAAAGGTTTTGGGTGTCCTGCATCGGCACGAACCTTGCCCCATTTGGTAGAAGCGTCGCCGTTGGCCCATTCAATAAGGTCGAGAGCGTCCTGAGTCCATTTTTCCATATCTTCCATCGGGCAAGCGTCCTGAGCCTGAGTTGGCCACATATTCCAGCCGCCGTTGGTGCCTTGGCAACTTACGCCACAGGGAAGAATTGGAACGGGCTCCATATTAAGGTCTTCGCAGAATTGGAAATACTCGTAGTAGCCGATAGCGAGCGACTGATGATAGCCCCAAGTGTTTTTGTTGCCTTTGCGCTGCTCTTTGGGACCAACCGAGTTTTTCCAATGATATGTGTTCCAAAAGCCGTCGCCACCGCCGTGAACCACGCATCCGCCGGGGAAACGCATAAATTTAGGATTGAGGTCGGCAAGTGCCTGAGCAAGGTCTTTGCGCATACCGTGACCTTTGTAAGTGTCTTGCGGATAGAGAGATACCATATCAATGTCGTATTCTCCCTGATTGAGCGAAAGAATCTGCAACGATGCTTTTTCGCAATCTTCGGCAGCCTCAATCACAGCGGTGTATTTTTTCCAATCTTTGCCCGAAACTTTGAGTGTTACCTCGCCGATAGCCTTGGGTTCGCGCATCATAGGTCCGAACCCCTGCTGAGGAGCGGCAAGCACCACGCGAATTTCCTTGTCGATGCCGTCGGTGTTGCGCAAGAATACCGAGAAATCATATTTTTCGCCTTTTTTGATGCGGATACCGTCGAAACCGTCGTTTTGAAGTCCAACGCCTTTCCAACCTTTGTAGTCGTAAAACTCTTTTACACGCTCAACCACAATGTGCATATAGTTTGGGTTGTTGGGGTGAATGGGGTTAAGTTGTCGGGGCTCCATATAACCGAGCGAGTGTCCCGGACGGGCAAATTTCCAAGCAGTACCCGGACCCCAGCCGTCTTTTTCGATAGGGCTGTATTCAAACGAGCCGTTTTGAACAAGTTCGGCGCACAAACCGCCGTCGGCAGAGGAACTGATATCCTCAAAAAAGATACCGATAAGTTCGTTGCTAATCTTTTTGCCGCCTGCGGGCTGAGCCATCAAACCCGCTGTACTGCAAGCAAGTAGCGATACAGTAAGTAATTTCTTTATCATATTATTAGTATTAAAAATTAGTGTAAAAAATACAATTATTTTTTGTTAGCAAAAATATAGCATTGGTTTGACAATTCCAAAACTATGGTGAAAAAACTACTTTAAAGATAACAATATATTGATTATTAGGTGTTTATAACTAAGAATTGCCTTATCTAAACAATATATTAATTTTTGCATAGGTTACTTTATTTGCAAAATTTCTGCATAAAATTGTTTGTAATTACAAGCAAAAATAAAATCATAAATGCTTTTAACTTTTGGGGTTGTGATATTGGGTATTTATCGACTTCATTAACATTCTCTTAGGGAATATAAAAATGGCAGAAGGATCTCCTTTTTGTGATTTCTTTGATGAACAAGATCATAATTACTATTAAAAGAAGTTAACTGCAATCACACCTATGTCTAACATCTTTCTGGTTACTTTCATCGTCTGTAACGCTTCCTTTCTGTTGGGTGTACGGAATATGCTGAGTGCGCATACTTTCCAACGCTTGCTCCAAGGATGTTGGTTGTAATACCTTCTCTATCATATATTCCGACAATGTTGGAAATTTCTTTAATAATTCTTCTCGTGTCATAGTTTTGATTTTAATTTGTGCCACAAATGATGCTTGCTGACATTGTTACAAATATAAATCAAATTTTCGAGATAGCCAACTAAATCTACCTTTTTTTACCACGATTTGGTTGGCTATCTGCCAAAAATCGGCGTTTTCCGCCGATAGCCAACTAAATCTACCTTTTTTTACCCACATTTGGTTGGCTATCGGGCGTTTTTACATTTTCATTCGTTGGCGGTGGGTAAGTATCCACAGCACCACGGGAACGCCAAACACAGGCGTAACGGCATTGAGCGGCAGAACTCCAAAATCTCCGGGAAGAATGCACAATATATTGCACATCAACGCTATACACGCGCCTATGTAGATGCTTGCCGGAAGTATCCGCTTATGGTTTGAGGTTTTGAGCACCATTCGAGCCACGTGAGGCACAGCCAATCCGATAAATGCCACCGGTCCACAGTAGGCTGTTACCGCCGACACTAAAACTCCCGCCAATAGTAGCAAAATGGTTTTTGTTCGCGCCGGATTAACGCCCAAGTTTTGTGCATAATTTTCGCCTAAAAGCAAAAGGTTCAACGGTTTAACTGTAAGCAACGCCGCCGCGCAAAACACTGTTACCACTATTGCAAAAACGGGTATTTCGTTGAGCGTTACGCCGGCAAAACTACCCATATTCCACACGGTAAAGTTCTTGACGCTCTGTTCGGTACCAAAAAAATTGAGCACCGTAACAGCCGCTCCCGAAAGGTAACTTATCATAATGCCGGCGATCAAAAGGGTGAGGTTGTTTTTGAGAATTTCGGACAGCACCACAAGCAACGCTAACACTGCCGCCGAGCCCATTAGCGAGCCTATAATTACCGAAACTGTGCTGTTGAAATCCATAAACACAGCCGAAAACAAAAATGTTACCACAGCCACGCCAAGACTCGCCGCCGACGATATGCCCAACACCGATGGCCCTGCAAGTGGATTTGCAAAAACGGTTTGCATAATTAATCCGCTTACAGCCAGCGCCGCCCCTGCCAACAATGCCGTAACAGCCTGTGGCAAACGGTTGTCGAGGATAATTATTTTGTGAACTTCGTTATCAGACTGTCCTGTCAGCACCTTAAAAATCTCAGTCGCAGGAATCTCTGCCGAGCCCACAAAGAGGTTTAAAAAGATGAGGATAAGGAGGAATAATATGGCGATGATGTGGGGCATAGGGGGATAATTGTTATTTCATCATTTCAGGCATATCTTTGAATACTTCGTCGTTTAATTGGTCTGTTAGCCAACGTGCGGGATTGTTTCCAATGTATTCCGCAATGCGGTTCAATTCGTCTTGGTCGCGAACTATGTGGTCGTGAAATCGTGGTTGCCAATCGAAATAGATGCCGTTTTTACGGGCGAAATGGGTTGCTCGTGCTTTTAAACCACGTATCACTGTTCCTAAACATTGTTTTATCATTGGATTGTCGTTGCCTGTAATTCCACCTTTTTTGACCGTGGTATCCGTAGAGACGCGATTAACCGTATCCGTAGGGGTATCCGTAGAGACGCGATTAATCGCGTCTCTACAATCAAATGTGACGTCATTTCGGATTATTACCAAACAATGCAGATGGTTGGGCATTACAACCCATAATGGTATTTCGGCGTATGGATAATGTGTTGAAATGTCGCGAATTTGTTCGTCGGTATTTTTCCCGATATCCGTCAAATTCATTAGGGCTTCGTGGTTTTGATCATATGTAATCTCACCAAAATAATGTTCACGATTTTTGGTACAGATGGTTACAAAATAGATTCCGCCTGTATAATCGTGCCACGCCGCACGTGCCGATGATGTGCGATATTTGTTTTTGAATTTGGTGGATTGCATATGGGGTGGTTTAAATTGGTAGATGTGCGATAATAATGGTAGATGTGCGATTAAAATGGTAGAGACGCGATTAAAATGGTAGAGACGCGATTAAAATTGTAGAGACGCGATTAATCGCGTCTCTACACCCATATAATTATGTGCAAAATTTTCTACATCATCTTCTCCACATTCCACACAAATGCTCGTACGCCCATTTCAAGATTTCGGTTGTCGAGTTTTTTGCATTTGGAGAGGAGTTCGTCTACTTTTTCATCGGGGATGATGGTAAGGAGCGACGAGTTGAGTTCTGGCCAGGTGTGGGTGCCACGGCGGGGTTCGCCATCGTTGGTGCCTTGTCCAAATACCTGCTCCCACATTGTGTAGCCGCGGATTTCAAGTCGCTCCAACATATATTCAACACGTTCGGTGTTGGCTTGGTTAAATACGATAAATACTGCTTTCATCCTTTTAATTTTTTTTAATGCATAATGCATAATTCATAATGCATAATTGCCGTCCGGATTGGAACTTACATTATCAATTATTCTGCTTTCTGATTGTGAATTATGCATTATGAATTATGAATTAATAATTATATTAATCTAACGGTTTACGTGAATCGAATACAGCGTCGTCGGCCATATCGTAGAATACGAAACTCTTCTTCACTTCTTCGGCTTTGTCGCGTTCGCCGTGTTTAGAGAATATTGCGTAGAGCACAGGTACGATGATAAGGGTGATTACTGTGGAAACGAGCAAACCTCCGATTACCACCACGCCCATAGGTGCCCACACTTCGGCGCCTTCGCCCGACGACAATGCCATAGGTATCATACCGAGGATTGTGGTGGCGGCGGTCATAAGCACGGGGCGCAGACGAGAGCGTCCTGAAAGTACGATTGCTTCGTTGAGTTCGTAGTCGCGGTCGCGCATAAGGTTGATGTAGTCTACAAGCACGATACCGTTCTTTACTACGATACCTGCAAGCATTATCACACCAAGCATACCCACCATATTGAGGTTCATACCCGTGATGAGGAGAGCGAAAATTACGCCCGAGATTGCAAACGGGATACTCATCATAATGATAAACGGCTTGCTGAGCGATTCAAACTGCGATGCCATCACAATGTACACGAGGATGATGATAAGTCCGAAAAGGAGTGTCATATCGGCAGAAGATTCTTGCTGCTCTTCGTAGTCGCCGCCGATAACGATTTTTACGCCTTCGGTTTTTTCAAATGTGTCGAGAATTTTTTGGATGTTTTCGGCAAGTTCGGAGAGCGAAACGTCGTCGGGAGTTACCGAAACGGTGTTGACACGCTGACGAGTTTTGCGGTCGATTTGCGGAGGTGCCCAATATTCTTTTACTGTGGCCAACTCTTTAACTTTTACGCGCTGACCTGTGGGAGTGTTGATGGTGAGGTCGTAAATTTTGTCGAGCGAGTTGCGGTCTTCTTCGCGCAAACGAACGCGGATGTAATACTCATCGCCGTCTTCTTTGAGGAATCCTGCGGTAAATCCGTTGATTTTGTTGCGGATATATGTGCCGAGTGTGGCGGTGTTGAGTCCGAGCGATGCCACTTTTTCTTTGTCGAATACCAATTGAAGTTCGGCGCGGTCGGATTCGCGGCTAATGCGCACGTCTTTTGCGCCTTCCACGTTTTTGAGTGCCTCTTTGAGGTTGGCGGCTATGGTGTTGGTTTGGTCAAAGTCGTAACCGTAGATTTCCACATCGATAGAGTTGCTGCTCATACCGCCGCCCGAAGATGTTGACACTGTGTAGTTTACAACCTCAGGTGTGGCGTCAAACTGATCGCGGATGGTGTTGGCGATGTCGAATATTGAGCGTTCGCGTTCCCATTTTTTGGTGGCACGGATATACATCTGACCTTTGTAGTTGCTTGTAGACGACATAATTGATGTGATGCCTGCGTCGTCGTTGGATCCTAAGGTGGTAGAAATCAGTCGGAGTTCGGGGTTTTGAGCCGCCATTTCTGCCTCAATTTTGCGTGCTATTTTGGCTGCCTCTTCCACACGTGTGCCGCGCTGCAATTCAAATGTTACGGTCATACGGCCTTCGTCGCTTCGTGGCATAAAGTCCATACCGATTTTTTCCATTGCCACAGGAATGAGCGAAAGTGCAAAGAATCCTACAATTGCCGAAATGGTTATCACCTTGTGACGCAGTGCGATAGCAAGAAGTTTGGAGTATTGGATGTCGAGCCAGTCGAGACCGCGGATAACGGTGCGTTCGTAGAGGCTCTTGCCGTGTTTTTTTACTTTCGACTGTCCAAGTTTTTCCATTATTATCGACCTTGCTTTCAACATCTTAGACGAAAGCATAGGTGTAAGGGTGATTGCCACTGTTGTGGATGTACATACACAGATGGTAACAATCCAACCTAATTCTTTAAACAAGATGCCGGCGATACCCGAAAGCATTGTAAGCGGGATAAATACGGCGCAAGTTACAAGCGTGGTGGCGATTACCGAAATCCAAACCTCGTTGGTGGCGTAGATGGCTGCCTCGCGCGGAGATGCGCCTCGCTGAATGTGCTTGTCGATGTTTTCCAATACCACAATGGCGTCGTCCACAACCATACCGATTGCCACAGTAAGCGACGACAACGATATGATATTGAGCGAACTGTCGGTTGCCAAAAGGTAGATGAACGAAACAATCAACGAAATAGGTATACAGATGGCGATGATGAGCGTTGCCCTCCATTGTCCAAGGAAGAAGAGCACCACCAAAACCACGAATATCAGCGCGTAGCCCACACTCTCAAACAGAGAGTTGATAGAGTTTTGGATGGTTTCTGACGAGTCGTTGATGATTTGGAATTTGATGTCGGGAGGAAGGTCTCTTTGGATTCCTTCCATAAGTTTTTTCACGTCTTTACAAATCTGCACGGTGTTGGCGCCCGACTGTTTCATAATGATAAGTCGGCAGCCTTCTTGCGAGTTGATTTTCGAGTCGAGGAAAAGGTCTTTGATGGTGTCGCGCACGGTGGCTATGTCTTTGATAAACACCTTTTTGCCTTGCGGAGTGGTTGTTACCACAAGGTTGTTGATTTCGGCGCTCTCTTTAAACTCGCTTTTTACGCGGAGACCGTACTGCTCTTTGCCCATCTTTACTGTACCCGAAGATACGTCGATGTTGTTGGTTTGCACAGCCTGAGCCACTTGTTCGAGACTTATGCCAAAAGCGTCGATTTTCTGCTGGTCAACGTCAACGTATACATAACGCTCGGGTGCGCCCATTACCGAGAGGTTACCGATACCGTCTACGCGGTTGAGCACGTTGGTAACGTTTTCTTCAAGGATTTTGTCTAATCCCGAATAACTCTCTTCGGCGGTGATGGCGTACATAAGGATAGGCATCATCGAAGTGTTGAACTTAAACACAATAGGCTTGCCGCAGCCGTCGGGAAGGTTGTCGGAAATCATATCCAACGCGCTTCGCACATCGTTGACGGTTTCGTCCATATTTTGGCCCCATTGAAATTTCATCGACACCACGGCGATATTGTCCTTTGAAGTAGAGGTCATCTCGTCGAGGCCTTCGATAGAGTTGAGGCTGTTTTCCAAGAGTTTGGTAAGGTTGGTTTCAATTTCGGAACCCGAGTTGCCGGGGTAGGTACACATCACCGACACGTATGGTGGCTCCATTTCGGGAAACTGGTCGATAGGCAGTTTTGCCAATGCAAACAAACCAACGATTATCACACCTATAAATATAAGTGATGTGGTAACGGGTTTTTCTATCGCGGTTTTGTAAATACTCATTGTTGTTTAGTTTTTTTTAATGCATAATTCATAATGCATAATGCATAATTGGATTCTGGCGGATGCTTTAATTATGAATTATGAATTATGAATTATGCATTGTGAATTATTTAATGGTTATAGGTGTTTTGTCGTGGAGTTTTTCAACGCCTTGAACAATCATTGTTTTGCCTTCGGTGATTTCGTCGGCTATGATTTCTACGTTGTCGTCGAAACGCTGACCAAATTTCACCACTACGCGGTGTGCACGGCCGTCTTGGGCAAGGAACACAAAGCGTTCGTCGCTACCCTGAACTTTCTGAACCGAGTTGTAAGGCACTACGATTGTTTTTTCCTGTCCCATTTCGAGGGTTGTGCTAACGTACATACCCGGACGGAGTTTGCGGTTGGCGTTGGGAATTTTCAACTGTACCGAAAATGTGTGCGAACGTTCGTCGATGGTGGGGTAAACAATCTCCACTGTTGCAGGGAAAGTTTCGCCTGCGTAGGTGTCGGTTTTTACGTTAACCTTCATTCCCACTTTGATTTCGGGAAAATATGTTTCAGGTATTTGTGCAAGGGCTTTGAGTGTGTTGATTTGCACAATTTCGTAGATAGCCTGACCAGAGAAAAGTTCGCCGGGTTCGTAGTTACGTGCCGAAATAACGCCCGAGAGAGGAGCGCGGAGGTAGGTGTTTTGTTCAAGATTTTTGAGCGAAGTTTCCAACACGTCGAGACCCGATTTTGCTTGGTCGTAGGTCTGCTTGGCAATGTTGTTGCTGTCGTTAAGAATCTTGATACGGTTAAAATCGTTTTTAGAGTTTTCGTAGTTGAGTTTGGTAGAAAGATACTGCGTTTCGTCCATTTTGGCTACGAGTTGACCCTTGCTAACGTTTTGACCCACTTCTACATAGAGGTTGGTGATACGTCCTTGGAGAGCGGGAGCCACAGCCACTTTTTCGTAGGGCTGCAACACGCTCGAAAGGGTGAGCACACGCATAATGTCTTCTTTTTGCAATTCCTTTACCGAAACGGTAACTGATTTTTCTTCAACGGTTTGAGTGTTAGTAGACTCGCCGCTGCACGATGGCAGCAACAATGCGGCTGCTGCCAATACTAATGGATAATGTTTTATTTTTATCATTGTGTTTATTTTTTACAAGTTGTTATAAAGTTTGAGTAGTTCGGTTTGAGCATTCATTACTTGGTAAAGGCTCTGAATATAAGTGCTTTGAGCATTCAAGAGGTTGTTGTTAACAGTAATGAGGTCGCTGCTCGAAATAGTTCCTACGTTGAATTTCTGCACGCTGTTGCGGAATATTTTTTCGTAAAGTTGCAACGATTCGCGGCTGCTGTTGTAGGTTTCGATGGCGTTGCTGAGGTTGAATTTGAGTTGCGATTCTTGAATTTGCAACTGTTCCATAGTCTGCTCCATCTGAGTTTGGGCAATGTCTACGTCGATTTTTGACTGACGGCACTGCGCATAGCGGTTTCCAGATGAGAAAATCGGAATTCTGAGCGCAAATGTTAGCGAGTTAGGTGCTTGTTTCATACCTGCGTCTTTGCCAAAATAGGTTCTGCCGCTGTAACTGTATTGCACCGATAGGGTAGGACCGTATGCCCAGCGTGTGAGTGTGAGTTGTTTTTGAGCCATTTTAACGTTCATTTCTAACTGCTGAACGGTGATGCTGTTGTCGAGTGCGCCTTCGGGAAGGTCTATTTCTTCGTTTACAAAAAAATAGTCTAACGATTCGGTGAGCACCAATTCGGTGTTGGGTTCTGCTCCGAGAGCCAACAGAAGCGAACTTTTTGCCAACTGAATATTTCGGTCGGCGGCGCGGAGGTTGTTGTCTAACACCATCAACTGCACCTTTATTTGGTCGGCGGAAGTTTGCTCTGCCATACCTACGTTAACAAGTTGAACTACATTGTTGTAACTCTTTTCGAGGTTTTCGCGGCTGTCAATGAGGGTCTTTTTGCTTTCTTGTGCAATCAAAACCGAGAGGTAAGCGGTGGTGGCTGCTGCTCTTGCATCGTTTTCGTTTCCTTTTTGAGCAAGTTTCTGCATATCTATTGCCATTTGGCTGAGTTTTACAGCCATAATCATCTGACCATTGACGGTGGCGCTGGCTGTAATACCGAGAGTTCCCACATCATTGTTTGGAATGGCGAATCCTTCACCGAGTTTCATTACGTAACCAAACATTGTGGTGTAACTGAGAGTTCCATCCACATTGAGGAGCATATTAGAGATGCTCTGCCATTTAGCCCATTCTGCTTTTTGAATGTTGAGCGAGGCTGTACGCATTGTTTTTGAGTGTTCTACGGCGTACGCCTTTGCTGAATCGAGGGTCAAGATAAGCGGCCCTTGGTTTGCGGTGCTGTCGGTTTGGGCTTTTGCACCCGAAATTACCGCCACAGCCGCAATCAGCATTAATGTTCTTTTGAAATTCATTTTGTTATCTTGTGTTTTTTATTGTTACTTGATTATAACTCGTCGATGTTGAACTCTTTTTCGTATTCGTCCATTTGTGCTTTCCAAAAAGTGAGTGATTTTAACATCGCTTGTATGTTTTTGGCAGAGCGCGAGTTGCGGTCTTTTTTTAGATCGAGTGCAGCACGGTTTACCTTTTCAAACCGTTCGATGTATTTTCGCAGCGACTGAATAAAAGTTTTAGGGGTGTTGACCTTGATGCGGAAATACCGTTTGCGGTCACCCGGATAGGTGATGTACTCAATTTTGTCTGATTCCATCAAGTGGTTGAGTGTGGTAGAAACCGACGATTTGGAAATTTTGAGTCTGTCGACAATCTCTTCAAAAGTAAATTCCTCTTGGTCGAGAAACGACAGCAATCCGAGGATTCTGCCTGAGAGAGCAGTACCTCCTCCACGACAGGAAATCCTGCCCATAATTTCCACAAGTTCGCTTTGTTTTTCTTCTCTTTCCTTATCGGTAATGATGTCTTGCATTGCTTATGTTTGGTTCTATTATTTCCGAACTGACTAAAAGTCTTTAAATTTTTACGACGCAAAGGAAAGAAATAAATAGAAAGAAGTCAATAGGTGAAAGTTAAGTAATGGTTAAAAAATGTGGAGGAATTTGAGAATTTTCATATCTTGCGGCGATTTAATGATTTACCAAAAATGCAAAATTTCAAGGCTATAATTCAATACGACGGCACCAAGTATAATGGTTGGCAAATTCAGCGCAATGGCGGAGTAACTATTCAGGGAAAAATTTCTGATGTGCTTACTCAAATGGTTGGCAATCAGGTGGATGTGGTGGGCAGCGGACGTACCGATGCAGGTGTCCACGCATTAGGTCAGGTTGCTAATTTCCTCTTGCCCGAAAAATTCTCCACACCTTATATATTAAACTACCTAAACCGCTATCTGCCTGAGGATATTGCTGTGGTGAGTGTGGAAAAAGCCGACGAACGGTTTCACGCAAGATTCTCTTGCAAGGGCAAGACTTACCGCTATCGTATCAATAATAGTTTGATTCCCAATGTGTTTGAGCGTAAATTTATTTATCATTACACCGACGCTGTAATTGATGTGGATCGTATGCGCGAGGCTGCCAAGTATCTTATTGGAAAACACGATTTTATGTCGTTTTGCGGCAATCAGCATATCAAAAAATCAACCGTCCGCACTATTACCGAAGTATCTGTTAATAAGCGTGATAATGAAATCTATATCGACTACACTGGCGATGGATTTCTTCAAAATATGGTGCGTATTCTTACCGGCACGCTCATTGATGTGGGTATTGGCAAAATAGCCCCCGAATCTATGCCTCAGATTATAGAAACAAAAAACCGTGCGGCGGCAGGTTTTACTGCTCCACCACACGGTCTTGTGCTGTTATGTGTTGAATATTAATTATTTACCTATAATAATAAACGGCGACCAGAAATAAGGATGTGCAAATTTACCATCCGAAATCATTTTGAGTTTGGCGTTGTGGAGTTTGTCGGTAAAGGTAAATTGGTCTTTCTTGCTGTTTTTGAGCATGTTGGTGTAAAAATTTGTCATCAAAACCGATGTTGATGCGTCGGATACTTGCCACAGCGAGCAGACGATGTTTTTAGCGCCGGCGTAAATAAGCGAACGTCCAAGACCAATCACACCTTCGCCTTGCGAAATCTTGCCCAGACCAGTCTCGCAGGCTGACATCACCACCAGGTCGGCATCAAGACGGAGATTGTAAATTTCACCGTTGTAGAGCATTCCGTCGTCGGTAGTTCCCTCTTTTTGCGAAAGCATAAGTCCGCTAAGTTCAGGATGTTCGCTATTGACAGTGCCGTGAGTGGCAATGTGGATAATGTTGTAGTTTCTCAGGTCGGTAGATTTGATGGCAGTTTCCGAAGCATCTTTGCGCAGAAGGTATTCAGCGTGCATTTTTTCTGAGTTGATTTTGTCGGATATTGCCTGCACCTCGGTAACGGTTTCGGGGATTGCCCTTACCTGTTCGCCCTTAAATGTGCACGGGTTTTCGGCGTCGAATGCGGGCGCAATACCAAGCCAATTGATGTTGAGATTGGTGCGAGGCTGTGTCATACGACGAAGAGCAAGAAACGACGAATAGTTGTAGTTGATTTGATATTTTTTTATCAAGAATGGGAATTGTCCAAAGTGAGCACCAAGTTTTTCGCATGATTCAGTAAGCAAAGCTTCAAAAGGTATTACAAATAGACTTCCATCGGGAATTATGGTAATGCGGTTGATGCCAGCAGGAATATTTTGCGGGAAAATGTCGGTATAGAATGTATATGCAAGGTCTTTGTATTTTTCGATATTTTCGGCAGAGTATTGAGTTATATTTTTAACAATGGCAGCAGTGGTGGCTGCAAGTTGGTTTTGGCTTTCCCAATAGTTAGAAATGGTGCAGGTGGTTTTAGTAACAGCTATGCAATAGAGCTCGTAACGACCGGTAAAATAGCTGATAAGCATTTCGTTGTTACCCAAATTCTGTTGTATTTCGTACAGAGATGGAATCTTTTGCGAAAATTTTGCTGCATAGTGTTCGGGATATTCTTTTTCAAAGCGTGCGATAAGTTCATTGTATTTTTTTGTGACTTCAAAAAGCTGGTTTTTAAGAAAAGAAGTAGACTTGTGGTTTTCCTCTTCGGCAATTAGTTTTTTGAAATATGATATCTTGTCGGAGAGGTTTTTCTCCTCGGCTATTAGTTCGTCTGGGATGTCGGAAAATTCGGTTGCGCCAGTCTGCGCCAGGGCTTCGAGCAGTGTGGCAGCCTTGCTCTTTTCTGAAAACATAAAAGCAGCTGCGCAGTTTGCCATATCATATGGTGAGGATTCGTGTATTTTATTTGCGGCATAAAGACCCGTTTCAAATACTTCTTTAGAAATTGCGCTCAGCGACATACGGTCGTTTTCAGATGAGATGGTTTTTCTTACTTCGTCGATAATGTCGGCAGTGCGTTTAACACCTTCAACCACGTTTGGCAAGAGTTCTTTGTTTTTGGTGCTGTCGTAGAGCTGCACAGTGGCTCGCACTTTGTTTTTGAGAGCGTCAATTAGTTTGATTCCGTTTTGGTATTTGGTAAAATTAGGGTTTTTAAAAATGTCGGTGCTGTCAAATGTGTAGTGGTCGATGTTGCACATAATGCTTTTTTGGTAGTTGATTACGGCGTTAGTGTAGTCGCCCATATTCATATAGGCAGAGCCGAGGTTTAGATAAGGCTCAATGAGTTTTACGTTTCGGGGTCCGTGCGTTTTGGAGATAATATCAATAGTTTTTTGAAAGTTTTCGGCAGCTTCGGTGTTTTTTCCCTGATGCATATTTACAATACCTATATTATTGCAAATGAGAGCGTAATCGATAGAGCTTGGACCGTAAGTTTCGTTAAATACTGTCATAGCACGCTTGAAAAATTTTAGAGCGTTGTCATCGTTTTCATTGGCTTCATGAATGAGAGCAATAGCGTTGTAGATGTTTCCTAGGTCGGGATGCTTGTTGCCGTAATACTTTGAAAGAATGTCACCTGATTTGATGTAGGCTTTTAGTGCGCTGTCAAGCTCTTTGTTTTGATGCATCAGTATAGCCTGATAGTAATAGTCTTTGTAAAGTTGCACAGCATTAGCACCGTAAAGTTTTGATTTGCTGTCGATTGCTTTGGAGATATAGGCATCGGCGTTTTCGAGTTCGCCCTTAGAAATGTAGTTGGCACCTATACCCGAGTAAATGTCGCCGAGAAAATGAGTATTTTGCTGTGTTTTTTCCACAATATTCAAAGCTGAATTGTAGTATTCGTCAGACTTTTCTAAGTTTCCCTTGGCGTTTTCAAACTGTCCTAGCGACAGGTAAATTTCGATTAAGTTTGTGGATGTTTCTCCATCAAGCTGCAAGAATGTGTTTTTGGCCTTTTCAAAATGCACCATCGCTGAGTCGGAGTTGCCGGTGAAAGCCTCTATAGAAGCCAAGTTTCGGGTGGCGTTGGCTGTTTTACGGTTTGCCTCTCCGTATTTTTTTAGGTAGATTTGGTATGTTTTGTTGAAGTATTCTGTGGCTTCTGGCATTTTGCGGGTGCTGGAGTAGATTTGTGCCTGAATGTTGTAAAGCTCTGCCACAAGGTCTTCGTTGGGTGGATTTAGAGATTCCGCGCCTTCTATTGTGGAGGTTATGATTTTTTGGGCGTTGGCAAAATCGTTTTTGTACATATATGCCGATGCCAACGCGTGTTGTGCGGTGAGAAAGTTGGATGTGTTGTCGATTTGCTTGAAAATTTCCGACGACTTTTGAAACAAATCTATCGCCTGGTCAAATTGCGATTGCCCAAGTGCCGTATTACCTTGGTTGTAATAATTTACCGCATCGTTGTATGTTTGCGAAAATACTGTTGTACAGCTTATTGCTAATGCAATTACTATTGTTGTTAATCTTTTCATAGTTTGCTCTTTTTTTTTGACCTTAAATATAGTCAATTTTTTTTAATTCTTTTCGTTTAACTTAGTAACTTTGTAAAAAGTTTTTGATTATTCTATCTTTTAAAAATAATTTAATATAGACTATGCGCTACACCTTAATATTATTATCTCTTCAGCTTGGATTGAATTTAACTGCTCAAACTTTAGAAATACCTGAAATAGAGAGCGTAAGTGTAGATACTACTACCGGACGTCCCGTGATTAAGTGGAAAATTTCAGATCCGTCGCTTGTAGACGGCTATGTGGTGAAGCGGCTTATTTACGATGGTGTGGGTGTAATGCCCGACACATATAATAATGTGGCTGTTATCAACGACCCTTCTGTAAATGAATGGGTGGATAATTCTACCGATTATTCCACTTTTGCCGACCCTGCCTCGCGCAAAGAGTATTATCGGGTGGCTGCTTTTGTGGAAAACAATTCTCAAAAAACATATAGCCTTATGAGCGAGGCTGTGTCTACAACTATGGTGGTTGCAGAATACGACCGCTGTGCCAATACTTATACTTTTAATTGGACTGATATCGAAGGTGTGGATGTAGATTATTGTTATGTGCGATCAGGCGAGGGTGGGATAGGAGAGAGGATAGTTGTGATACAAAACGACACAACTACTCAGTTTTCGTTTCCTACACATCTGGAAGAGAGAAAGTTTGCGGTAGAATTTGTGCTTAAAAATGGACTTTCGGTTTATTCTCCGATAGTTACTGTAGTGGCTGCAAATATAAAAGTGCCTGATGAAATGTCGGTGGTTTCAGTTTCTGCCAATAACAGCAATCAGCTTGATATTACGGTAAATGTTTCTGCGTCGGCTGATATAACCAAAACATATTTAATGCGCACTTTGTTGGGTGATTCTACCGATTCGCAAGTTTTTAAGCTTCCTGTATCCACCAATGGTGAAATGGTTTTTGTAGATACTGTTGCCAATCCTGCTTTGCATTACAACTATAGGGTGATGGTGTATGGCGAATGCGATTCGCCTGTAGCTTTTTCGTCCGGTGCACACAATGTGGTGCTTGAAGTTTCAGGTGGAGAGGGTAACTCTAATTTGCTTTCGTGGAACAGTCAGAACGTTTTCCTAAACGGCAATGTTAAATCCACAACAGTTTACCGTGTAGATGACGATGGTACTAAAACTCTGATTGATAATGTTTCTGGCTTTTATTCCTCTTATTCTGTCACATTGTCGAATATCATAGCTAACAACACCAACTATTCAGGCAAATTTTGCTATCAAGTGGCTTGTGAGGAGGATTTGGCATCAAATTCTCACTCTGTGTTTTCAAACGTAGTATGCATCCACCGCGACCCTATGGTATTTGTTCCTAATGCTATTAATCCCAACGACGACAATATCGACAACCGTTATTTCCGTCCACGAGCCGATTTTATGAGTGATTACAAAATGTATGTATACAATAAACGCGGTGAACAAATATTTGCCACAACCAATCCCGATGAGGGTTGGGACGGTCGCAACCGTAGTGGCAAACTTTATCCGCCCGACGCTTATCTGTATGTGATTTCTTATCGTTCCGCTGATGGCGAACGCCTACAAAAAACTGGTTTTGTAAATTTGATTTACGAGTATTAACGTACTTTTTTGTTTGTACGTTAGTTTTTCTGGTATACGATTTTGATGTTTTTGGTAACGGATTTTTCACCTTTTTTATCTAAAAAACCTCGTTCGTGTCTTAAAATGTAGGTTACATTTCCATCGTAGGTATATGTGGCATCAAAATCAGGATTGGTAGTTGTGCCGTTTGAAAGAGATTCGTTAATGGGTCGTTTGTATTCGTCGTAGGTGCATTTTTGTTCCATGCCCATAATATTAGAGTATACAAGTTTGTCTAAGTTTTCGTCCAAATATTTTACCTTAATGCCAAATATCTCTTTTGTAAAATTCTTGTAATCATATGTGAAACCATCACCTGATAGCAATCGCCATTTGTCATCATATTGGTATTTAGATGTATGAACTAATTGTCCATCTTGGTAATTGTATCTGGTTTTGATGCTGTCGTTGGGATAGTAATCATATTCTTCCCAGGTGTTGTCTTTTTGTGGGTCTCTGTGCAAATCTTTTGTAGATTTCAATTTTTTAAAATTATCGTCGTAATACACTTCTTCTTTGCCTCTTAAAAAGAAATCACTTGTGTCAATTCTAATTGAGTCGTGATATCTTTCAAAAAGCGTTGTTTTAGTTTTCCCATTGTAAACGTATTTTTCGATATTGGTCCACCCAGGTTGAAAATTATTGTATTGTTCGATACACAAACCTTGGTCATTATATTTTTTAATTAGATGAGATTTTATTTCTCCTGAAAACACCGCTTGCCAAAAACAGAGAGAATGAGAGCCAAAAGCGTAATCGAATGAACGGAAAACAGTTCTTTCTACGAGTTCTTTTTTTGAATTGTATTTTTCTTCTATAACTTTTTCTCTTTCTCCTGATTCTGTGATATACACACACTTGGTTTGGTTGTCTTCCCAAACAAATTCGTAAGTTTTGGCATTAGCACTGTCGTTTTCAAAATATACTACTTTGGCTAGACTATCTCCATCATAAGTGTAGTATGAATGTTCTTGACTAATAATGGTGTCATTATTAAAAAATTCCACAGATTCCAGATGTTCTTCCAATGGTTTGGTGTAGTCGACATTGGGTTTGTTTTGGCAACTTATGGCTAATGGTATAGCCAATAAAGTAATGGTTATTATTTTCATTATAGTATTACGTTGTGAATTATCAATCTTGAGATTCTATTATTTCTTTGATTTCGTCACTTGAGATGAGGCATTGAATAATGTCTTGGCTTTTGTTTCCAGTATAAACCATCCCCAACCCTTTTTTGTCTTGTACCATGTAGTCAATCATCATTTTGGTGGAGGGTGATGATATTAACACGTTAATTACTAGTTTTTTATATTCAGGATTATTTAGCATCGCTTTACTTCTTGCCATGTTTGCTTTATTTTCATCTATTGTATAATACATCATTATATATTCGTCGGTTAGCTTAATATCTGTTTCGGTCATTCCGTATCCTGTATCAAGAGGGAGAACCGCACGCTCGTTTTCTACCATTTTTTCAAGCATACTATGTGCTGGTAATTGTTGTCCCAAAGCGGCAATTACTTCTTCGGGTGTAATTACCACATCTATGGTTGTAGATTCGTCACCGTTATTAATATATGTGTATTTTATGCCAATTTGATGTTTTTTAAAATAATTGTATGCAATGTTTGTTTTTTGTGTGGATAGAAATGCTAATAGGAGTTCTTTTTGGTTTTGTGGATTCTCTTTTAACCGTTGAAATGCTGTTGAATCGTTTTCTTGTGGTATTATGTTGGAATAATAGTGCATATATTGGTCTTCCAATTTTACTTTGGTGATAAATATCCCTTTACTAACTTCTATAGGGCATTTTGAATTATAGTTTTTGATTTCCGATTGAATTATTTCCAAATCATTGTCTTGTGCCATGATAATATTTGTGGAAGTCATCAATATGATGACAACGGCAACTAATTGTTTTATTGCTTTTTTCATAGTGGATAATACTTAATAGATTGCAAATTTATTTATAATATAAGTCTATTAAGAATCTGATATGTTAATAAATGTTAAAATTTTAAAAAAACCGAATAAAAATTTGGAGATATGATTTATTCTGCCTTATCTTTGCGGTGTACTAATACATTAATACACTATGATAGTAATCGACAAAATACAATTCAGTTATGGTAAACACGAAGTGTTTGATAATCTGAGCCTTACATTCAAAGAAGGTACAATCTACGGTCTGCTCGGATTAAACGGAGCAGGAAAATCCACTCTATTATATTTAATGAGCGGGCTTCTTTTTCCGCAGAAAGGTAAAATTGAGTTCAACGGTTACGATATGACCAAGCGCAATCCCAACGCTCTTGCCGACCTTTTTTTGGTGCCGGAGGAGTTCGATCTGCCAAAAATTACTCTTGAAAAATATGTGAAACTCAATGCGCCGTTCTATCCAAAATTCAGCCGCGAAACTCTCGACAAATGCCTCCACGGTTTTAATATGGATTCCAACATCCTGTTAGACAAACTTTCGATGGGTCAGAAGAAAAAGGCGTTTATGTGTTTTGCTCTTGCCGCCAATACATCACTGTTGATTATGGACGAACCCACCAACGGTCTCGACATTCCGTCGAAAAGCCAATTCCGCCAAGTGGTTTCATCTTGTATGGACGACAACCGCACCATCATCATCTCCACCCATCAAGTGGCTGACGTGCAAAACCTTATCGACCACATCACAATTATCGATGGCAAAAAATGCTTGTTTGACCGCAGCGTGATGGAAATTGAGCAGAAACTCTCGTTTACAAACTCTGCTACTGAAAATGCTATTTATACTCAGGACAACCTCGGAGGCAAAGCCTCTGTATGCAAGCGTCTTGCCGACGACCCCGAAACTCCAATGAGTATCGAAATGCTTTTCAATGCTGTTTTGATTCAGAGAGATAAAATCAACGAAGTTTTTAATAGTTAAAACACTATACACTATGAACACAGTATTTAATTTCAAAAGGTTTTGGATGCATCTCAAACGAGATTTCATCCTCAATACCAAGCAGTACGTTGCTCCGTCGGGTGCAATGGTTGTGGTGTTGCTGTTTTATCTGTGGTCTATTTTTCAGCATTATTCGATGAGCGGCGCACTATTTGGTTTGATAATGATTGGCGGTGCAATGATGGTGCTTGCTCAAACGTCAATGATTTCTAATTCGTTTCAAATCAAGACTATATGCACCGATTATCTCACCAATCCTGCTTCAATGTTCGAAAAGTACTTAACTAAAATTATCAAGCATTTTGTGCTGCCGATGATTGTTTATGTTATCGTATTTAAGATTACCCTTTCATTTCAAGAGTTTGAATATTTTTTTGCACCTGTGATTATAACGGTGGTGTTTCTCTGCGGAATATTCCTATTTTGGGGTGCAGTGCTGAGGAGGTTTGCAATGGCGGTTGTTATTTTTCTTATTACAACAGTGCTTTTGCTGTTGAGATATTTGTCTGAATTTTTCCTTGATTCTATAAACTTTATGTGGCTCGATCCTATAAGGGTTTATTTTCAGGCGGGAAATTTTACAGGGGGCGGTTTTACAAACGGCGAATTCACCGTTTTATTCGCCATTTTGGCATCGCTATTTTTTGTGTTCAATGCTGTGGTATCATTTTTTATTTACCGAAGCAAAGAACTTAATATCAAACAATTTAATTGGTAAACGCTATGGAAAAATTTAGTTTCAAAAGATTTTGGAATATTATTAAATATGAATTATTACTATTCCATCATTCATATTTGGTATGGTATGTATTCCTATGTGTTATCTTTGGATTAATCATCATTTGTGGATATTTGTTAAAGGTACCTATACTTGTGAGTTTAATTTCATTTGTTCCTTGGTTTACTTTTTATAATTTATCCTTGTATCGGCAGGGTGTATCCTTTCCAAAATCATACTTTCCAAAATCATTTGATAAAGGCAAAGTACTGAATTTCTTGCTTTTCCCAGGAACTATTTACGAAAAGTTTTTTGCAAAACTTTTGTTATTTTTTGTTATTCCGTTCCTTTTTAGTGCAGCAATTATCAGCCTTTGTCCATTATCCCCTGACGATTTGATAATTAATGACACATTATCTCCTTTGGCAATTAAATGGAAAATTTGTGGTCGTCTGTTTTTGTTCTCCCTTTTTATAGGTAGTCTTGCTATGTTGGGTGGCCATTTGGGAATAATAAAAGAAAGAGTATTGGCTATTTTACCATATTTTGCCATAATTATTAGTTCAATGACTATCTCCACGCCAATATGGTTTCATAATATAAGCGGAGTTGTAAATACTTCTAATCGTGAATTTCCAACATTATCAGAATGGGTTTTTGTAGCCATAACGCTTGTAATAGCAATATCAGTATCGTTGTATAAACGTAAATCTTTAACCATTAACTCTTAACCGCTATGGAAAAATTTAATTTCAAAAGATTTTGGAAGGTATTCAAGCGCGATTCGTACAATATGGTTTCAATATTTGCAATTATAGGTGCAGTGTTTGGAATATATTTAAATTTTTCGCTGGGTCTCACTTTCTTCCAATTCCTGTCGCGTCTCGACGGCAATGAGGTGCAGTTCGGAGTTTTTGAACCACGAGAGCAAATGCCATTTTTAATGACGCTATTTTTCAGTGGACCTCCCTTCGTTGCGTTTCTGTTACTGATAATTACAAGTTTGATGTTTAATTTTGCAGCCAATAAGCGGACGTTGATTCCTGAAATAATGATGCCTGCCACTGTTAAAGAAAAATTCCTCTCCAAGATGCTGATTTTTTGGGCGATACCCGCTATTGTTGCGTATTTTTTCACTCATATTTCACATTACACTATATCGCATTTTGAACAAATTGGTGCTAATGGCGAAACAATTCCAATGGTAACTATCAATGGTATTTTAACAACCACCGAATCTTCTCTCCCCTCATTTACAGAGATTAACGGATGGTTATACTGCCTATATCTCTGCTTGTCGGGTGTTTTGATTATTGCTGGTTCTTTTTTCCGCAAAAAAACTATGTTGAAAACACTCGCTGTGATTTCGGGATTGATTGTTTTGATGTTGGTTGTTTTGGCGATAACGTCTAACAATCAGCAGTATATTGACCTCTCTGACTACAACTGTTTTCCATTAGACTTTATCCGTTGGATTCGTCAAACCTCGTTTAGAGTTTTGGCTTTTCAATTGTTGTTTGGATGGTTTGTGGTGGCTGTTTGTGCCTATTTTGCATATCGAAGATATGCCCGTTTCACCTTAAAATGATAATATTATGGATTTCAAAGAAAATAAACCAATATATCTTCAAATTGTGGATAAAATTTGTGGTGACATTGTTTCGGGAGTCTATCAACCTGAAACTCGTATTCCGTCGGTGCGCGAATATGCTGCCAATCTTGAAGTTAACGCTAATACAGTGGTGCGCTCGTTTGATTTTTTACAAAACAAAGGCATCATTTACAACAAGCGCGGACTTGGATATTTTGTGGTGGAAGGTGCACCTGGCATAATTCTTGAAATGCGCCGCGAAATATTTATGAAAGAGCAACTTAATGAGTTTTTCAACGAAATTGATATGCTCAATATTTCTATCAACGAAATTGTGGATCTATATAACAAACGTAATAAGTAAATAATTATGAAAAAGATATTATATTTATTGATAGTTGCAGCAATGTTTACTGCCTGCACACCATACGGTAGCCAGATACCTGACTCACTAATTGGCAATTATCTCAATTTTTCAAACGGTAAATGGGAGTGCGGTCTTTACGAAGAATTTGCCATTTATCAAAACGATTTTTGGGATTATGAATCTATCTCTGATTCTGAGATAGTGCTTTCAAAGAAATCGGGCGCAAAAGCCGTGCTCATAATCGACAATACATCAACCGATTATCGCGAAATTGATGGCAACCGATACAATGCCCTCGCTATCAACGGCACACAAGTGATTAAATCTGATTTGAATTTAGAATTTTCGCCTCAAGAAATATTGTCTTCATATCAGCAGTTTAGCGGTATCGAAAAAGATACATCCTCTTTTAAAAAGCATAAATACGCTATGGATACCGCTGTGGTTAGAGTGTATATTCGCAATTTGGCGCAAGGTGCAAGAGCGTTTTTTAAACGTTCGGTAGGCAGATTTAACCAAATTGAAGTATTCAACTATTTGGAGGCTCGGAGAGTTAGCGGATTTCCCATCGACAGTACTGACCATTTCGGCTACCGTTACGAAATCAAAATTCCTGTTACCGGTGTTTCGGAACTTACTATGTACGAATTGTTTACCGATGGCGTAATTGATTATAACAGTGGTGGAAAAACATTTATGAATTATATTGTGGAACCCGGCGACACTCTGATGTTTTATTATTTGGAATCGGGAAAATTGTTTACTCGTTCTCAGACGGATATTGCTTGCGAAACTTATTGTATGGGTGGTAATTATAGATTTAATTCTGAAAAAAACGCCACTATCGGTTTGCAGGTATTGTCTGATTCTACCAAAATTTTTAACGCCATAAATAGTTGCAAAGTGCCTATTTCTGATAAGTTTTTGAATATACAACACCTTAAATTAAAATATAATCTTTTGCGCCAAAAAATGGATTCCAATTCTCTGCAATCTATTTTTCCGATAAGCGAAGATGAGGTTTTCTCTTCGATAAGTGTTTATGAATTTTTGCTCGATTATATTAGAAAATACGCTGAAAATATAGAGTCTACACCCGAAAATCTCTCTCAACATCCCGATTGGATTATTGCCGAAGTAGACAACAACCACAATCGAAACATCCTTATCAATCCTGAGTTTATCAAGAATTTAGGATTCAGTGACGATTTTGTAGAGTTTTTCCGCCTAAGTCACGCCGTTCAGTTTTTCGACGATTTTTCGCCAAGTAGCAACGACCTCCAAGATTACGAATTAGAATCCATTATGCAGCATATCCAACAGAGTGATTATAAGGCATATTTGGAAGAAAAAATGAAGTCTAAAAAAAGATGAACATTAATATAACAGGTTTTAATGTATTAATTTAACATTCTTTAACGGTTGAAACTGTAACATTTCGCCAACATTTATGTCAAATGTGTGCATTAACATTTTGCATTAAATTAAAACAATGATACATTTAGAAAACATCAACAAAACCTACTACGGTGCGCAGCCGCTGCACGTGTTGAAGGGTATCAGCCTCGATGTTAATGAGGGTGAGTTTGTGTCGATTATGGGTGCGTCGGGTTCGGGCAAATCTACTTTGCTTAATATCTTGGGCATTCTTGATAATTACGACTCAGGACTTTACACCCTCGCAGGCGTTCCCATCAAAGACCTCAGCGAAACCAAGGCGGCTGAATACCGAAACAAAATGATTGGATTTATTTTTCAGTCGTTTAACCTGATTGGCTTTAAAACCGCCGTCGAAAATGTGGAACTTCCGCTTTATTATCAAGGTGTTAGCCGAAAAAAACGCCACAACCTTGCGATGGAATATCTCGACCGTTTGGGCATTAAAGATTGGTGGCATCATTATCCCAACGAACTTTCGGGCGGACAGCGTCAACGTGTGGCTATTGCCCGCGCACTTATCACCAAGCCGCAGATTATTCTTGCCGACGAACCCACAGGAGCACTCGACAGCAAAACTTCGGTAGAGGTAATGCAGTTGCTCAAAAGTCTCAACCAAGACCAAGGAATGACCATTGTGGTGGTAACGCACGAAAGCGGCGTGGCAAACGAAACCAACAAAATTATCCACATCAAAGACGGCATCATAGGCAAAATTGAGGAAAACCTCGACCACAACGCCTCGCCGTTTGGCATAAATGGTATGATGAAATGAGAGAGATTTTTAATGAGGTTTGGATGTCGGCGCAGCGCAACAAACTCCGCACTATACTTACGGGTTTTGCTGTGGCGTGGGGTATCTTTATGATTATCACGCTTTTAGGCGCAGGCAACGGACTTATTAACGCCCAGTTGCAGCAAATGAACCGACGCCTCACCAATTCAATGATTGTTTACGGCGGCACTACCTCCAAGCCTTTCAACGGTCTCAAAGAGGGACGATATATCCGCCTAAAAAACAGCGATATAGATATCACCGCCAAAAATTTTACCGAGAATGTTGATGAGGTGGGCGCAATGCTTTACACCAACAATATCACAGTGGCTTACGGCAACAACTACATTACCACTTGGGTTGCGGGTGTTGGTCCTAATCATATCAAAATCAACAAGATGGAACTTCTCTGCGGACGCTTTATCAACAACATCGACGTATCTGAGCAGCGCAAGGTGTTGGTTGTGAGCAACAAGCAGGCTGAGGACCTTTGCCCGGGCAATTATAAAAAGTTGTTGGGCAAATGGGTTAAGTTAAATTCGTTTGCTTTTCGTGTGGTTGGCATTTTTAAGGACGATGAAAACGGACGTGCCGACGCATTCTCCTCATATTCAACTATTCAGACCATCTTCAACTATGGCGACGATGCAGGTCGTATCGAGTTTACTTTTCACGGTCTGCCCACCGAGGAGGCCAACGAGGAGTTTGAAGGCCGTTACCGCTCGCGTATCAACGCCAACCATCAGGCTGCTCCCGACGACCAGAGTTCTATTTGGATCAGCAACCGTTTTACGCAGAGTTTGACAATGGAAGAGGGTGTGGGCTACATCCGCACGTTTCTTTGGGTTGTGGGGTTGTTTACCCTTCTCAGCGGTATTGTAGGTGTGGGAAATATTATGCTCATCACCGTTAAGGAGCGCACCCGCGAGTTTGGAATCCGTAAGGCTATTGGCGCACGTCCGTGGTCTATTCTTAAACTCATAATCGTTGAGAGTGTGGCAATTACGGCAATTTTTGGATATATAGGAATGTTTTTGGGCGTATGCGCCAACGAATATATGGACCGCACCTTGGGACGTTCGGGCTTTGACCTCGGATGGGGCGAAGAGTCGATTTTTGTAAACCCCACTGTGGGTCTCGACGTCTGCATTGAAGCCACGGTTGTAATCATCATAGCCGGCACCATCGCGGGTCTTATTCCCGCTTTCAAGGCGGCTCGTATACGTCCGATTGTAGCATTAAATAGTAATTAAATTATGATAGAGTTAGATAGTTTAACAAGAAACAAAAGTCGCACATTTCTTACCGGCTTTGGAATATATTGGGGTGTGTTTATGCTCGTGGTGCTGTTAGGCGGCGGCGAGGGCTTGAAACACCTTTTGAGCACCACTTTCGACGGTTTTGCCACCAATTCTGCCATTGTGGAGAGCGACATCACCACCAAACCATACAAAGGTTTCCGAAAGGGTCGTTGGTGGAGTATGGAACTTAAAGACATTCAGCGTATTAAAAAGGCTGTGCCCGAACTTGGCGTTGTTTCGCCAATACTCTTTTCGCGTGGTGGCAACGCTGTGTTTGAAGACCGCAAATCTGAGGTTAGCATTATGGGCAACGATCCAGATTATCAATACGTTAACCAACCAAAATTGCGCTACGGACGGTATCTCAACCAAATGGACCTTATTCAAAAACGCAAAGTTTGTGTAATTGGCAAAAAAATCTACAACGACCTTTTTCCTTTGGGCGGCAATCCGTGCGGCAATAGAATAGAGGTCAATGGTGTTTATTATCAGGTAGTTGGAGTTGATTTCAACGAAACATCTTTGCTCTCCAACCCGGGAACCACTATGATTGTGCCCATCACCGTGATGCAGCAAATCAACAACCGTGGCAACCGTATCGACCTGATGGCTCTCACCGGCAAACCGGGCGTGGTTATGAGCACTGTCCTCCCAAAAGTCCGCGAAACCCTTGCCCGTGCGCACAGCGTTGACCCTACTGATAATCAGGCTGTTTGGACTTTCAATACTGAGGTGATGTTTCAGATGATCGACGGACTTTTCAAAGGTGTCAACATCCTTATTATTATGGTGGGAGTGGGCACTCTGCTTGCCGGAGCCATTGGCGTTAGCAACATTATGATGGTAACCGTAAAAGAGCGCACCACCGAAATAGGAATACGTCGCGCCATTGGTGCAACGCCCAAAAACATTATCACTCAGATACTTGGCGAAAGCGTTGTACTCACCCTTGTATCAGGATTGATGGGCATAGTGGCAGGAGTTTGGCTGTTGCAGATTTTTGAAACAGCGGTATCGTCCAGCGGTTCATCAGCAACTTTTCAAATAGGTTTTTGGACAGCATTTGCCGCGGCAGCATCTGTAAGCGCATTAGGCATCATCGCCGGTCTTGCCCCCGCCCTCCGTGCTATGTCAATCAAACCCGTGGACGCAATGCGGGAAGAATAATTTGTTAATGCATAATGCATAATTCATAATGCATAATTACCATCCGGAGTGTTAATTAGAAATGAATTAAAAAAATTAAATACAATGAAAACATCAGATGAAAACTTAATTGCTACCAAAAGCAAAGCGTTTGCAATAAGATGTATAAACCTATACAAATATTTGACAGACAATAAAAAAGAATTTGTTATGGTTAAACAACTATTGCGTAGTGGAACAAGTATTGGTGCAAATATCAAAGAAGCCATCAGAGGTCAATCCAAGGCTGATTTTGGGGCTAAAATGAACATTGCACTTAAAGAATCAAGTGAGTCGGAATATTGGCTTGAATTGTTGTATGAAACAAAGTTCATCAAGGAAAATGAGGCTGAAAGTATGCTTTCCGACTGCCGAGAATTAATAAAATTACTGACATCTATTGTCAAAACAACATTTGGAAATAAAGAAATTTAGTATTAACTATCATAATGTATTTCTTGCGTAGCCTAATTATGCATTATGCATTATGAATTATGAATTATATTAAGATGAAAAAAGTAATAATCTTATCAATTTTGGCGCTAATATTCATAGGAACATTTGTGTTTCTTTGGAGTAAATCGCAACCCGAAGTTATTGAATATGAGGAAGTACATCCAACATTCGGAACGGTTAGCAAATCAACAATAGTTACCGGCAAAATAGAACCTCGCAACGAGGTGAATGTTAAACCGCAAATTTCAGGTATCATTACCGAAATACTCAAAGACCCAGGTCAGAAGGTTGCCAAAGGCGATGTTTTGGCAAAAATAACTGTGATTCCCGATATGGGTCAGTTGTCAAGTGCCGAAAGTCGTCTGCGTCTTGCCGAAATCAATCTTAAACAAGTAGAAACCGACTTTAAACGCGACGAAAATCTTTATAATCAGAAACTTATTTCTGCAAACGATTATGAAAAATCGTCTCAGGCATTAAAACAGGCTCGCGAAGAAAAATCTGCCGCCGAAGATGCTTTGCAGGTAGTTAAGGAAGGTTTTTCAAAGTCAAACGCCAGCGCGTCGAGCACCTTGATTCGTTCCACAATTGCGGGTGTTATCCTTGATATTCCAGTAAAAGTGGGCAACTCGGTGATAAATTCCAACTCGTTTAACGATGGCACCACTATTGCCACCATTGCCAATATGAACGACCTTATTTTCCGTGGCAACATCGACGAAACCGAAGTAGGTCAGTTAGTTGAGGGAATGCCAATGAAAATTACCATCGGCGCATTGCAAGATGTAAGTTTCGACGCTGTTTTGGAGTATATTTCGCCCAAAGCCACCGAGAGCAACGGCGCAAACCAATTTGAAATTAAGGCTGCCGTGCGTGTTGACGGCGAAACCAAAATACGTGCTGGTTATAGTGCCAACGCCGAAATTGTGCTTGCCAAAGTGGAAAACGTGGTGGTGGTTCCCGAAAGCGTGTTGGAGTTTGATGGCGACAGCACATTTGTACTCGTTCCCAACGGCACCGAAACCGACGGAATGAAAAACTACGACCTCAAAAGCGTTTCCACAGGACTCTCCGACGGTGTAAACATCGAAATAAAATCAGGAATCGACACCACAGCAGTTTTACGTGGTCAACAAATTATAAATGAATAATTGCCGTAGAGACGCCATATTATGATGTCTCTACAACAAAACAAAATATAAACAAATATGAATAAAATTGTTACCATAATTTCATTGGTTTTAACGGTTTCGTCGGCCTCTGCACAACACGAATGGACGTTGCAAGAATGTACCAAATATGCCGTTGAAAACAATATTCAGATTAAGAAATCTGAACAGAGTTTAGAGAGTCAAGAAATTCGTTTAAACTCATCGCAAAACGCTTATCTTCCTGAAGTTAGCGCAAGTGCAAGCCAGAATTTTTCGTTTGGTCGCGGACTTACTGCCAACAACACATATTCCAACACCAACACCCGCACCACATCGTTTAGCGTGGGTGCAAGTATGACATTGTTTAATGGTTTTCAACGCAAAAACAATGTGGAACTCAATAAGTTGAACCTCTCGGCATCGTCCGCCGACCTCGAAAAGGTTAAAAACGACATCCGTTTGCAAGTGGCTCAGGCTTATGTGCAAATTCTTTACAATATGGAAATTGAGGATGTTGCCTACCGTCAAACCCAAATCGACTTTGCGCAAGTTTCTCGTTTAGAGACCTTTGTGGCAAACGGCAAGGCATCCGAAGCCGAACTTGCCCAGCAAAAAGCCGCTCATGCCAATAGTATTCTTACTTATACTCAGGCTATTAACACCCGCAAGTTGTCTTTGCTTACCCTCTCTCAATTGTTAGAATTACCCTCTGCCGATAGTTTCGCCATTGCCCGTCCCGACACCTCCCAATTGTCAATTGTCAATTATCCATTGTCAATTAACTACGACCGTCCGGAGATTAAGGCGGAAGAAATTAGATTGGATGCCACCGAATACAATTTGAAGGTTGCCAAAGGCGGATATTATCCCACATTGACCCTCAGCGGCGGAATGAGCACCAATTATTACACAGCGTCTAATTTGCCGAGCGAATCGTTTAGCAAACAGATAGATAACAATTTTAGTCAGTACATTAGTCTTAACCTTAACATTCCTATTTTCAATAGGTTTAGCACACGCAACAACGTCCGCGATGTAAAGATACAACAGCACAGTCAGCAATATACTCTCGACCTTGCCCGCAAAAATCTTTACAAAGATATTCAGCAAGTTACGCTCAACGCCGAAAACGCTGCCGCCAAAGTTGCCGCCGCCCGCGAAGCCGTCGCCAACAGCGAAACAGCCTTTCGCCTTGCCCAAGCGCGTTACGAAAATGGCAAATCCACCATCACCGAATTCAACGAATCCAAAAACAGTTATATGAAATCACAATCCGACCTTGCCCAAGCGGTTTACGAATGTATGTACTGCGCCATGCTTGTAAAATGGTATCAAGGCGAGGAAATGGGGTGGTAAAAAATGAAAAAATCATCAAACTGAAACTATGAAACAATGTTAGATTTTTGGGCTGAAATATTAGAGCATATACGGGTTCGCGCCAATCAGACGCTATCTTCGTGCATTGGCATTGCGTGGGGTATTTTTATGATGGTGATTTTGGTGGGCGTGGGCAATTGCGTGGAAGGGTCGCTTATCAAATTGCTTACCAACGAACGAAACAATTCGGTACAAGTTGTTGGTCGCACAATCACAAAACCTATGAAAGGTGGTGTGGAAGGTGCTGTGGTACAGTTTGAAAAACAAGACATTATCGACCTTTGCATTTCAATTCCCGAAATCGACGGCATTTCGCCTTTTACATCTTCGATTGTAAATGTCAGGAGTGAAAATTCTTACGGAAATTTTGAAATTGCCGGCGTTGACCAACCGTTTTTCAATGTTCAAAAACTCGAACTTGTTGACGGTAGATTGCTCAATCACAATGATTTTGCCAATCACGAAAAAAACGTTATGATTTCTACCTATATGCGCGATGTGCTTTTCGATAAAAAAGACCCTCTTGGCAAATATGTAGTTATCAATGATATAGCGTTTAAAGTGGTAGGCGTTTTTTCTATTTTGATGTACGATAGAATAATGTTAACACCCTTCGACAGTTATGTCTCGGCGGTGAACAACACGCCAAAATTCAATCAATTTATATATACAAGCGGCAGCCACAATGTAAAACAAAGAGTTAAGAATTTTCTTGGTTCGCGGTTTGGTTTTGAACCCGGCGACAACAATGCCCTGTTTTTCCAAACTTACGAAGAGAGTCTCGAATCTATCGACCAAGTTTTCAACTATGTGCGTTATTTTCTGTGGTTTATAGGCGTTAGCACATTGGTTGGCGGCATTATCGGCATTGCCAACATTATGGTGGCAAACGTTCGCGAGCGCACAAGAGAAATAGGCGTGCGTATGGCAGTGGGAGCCACTCCGCAAAGTATTAAAAATCTGATACTTGGCGAAACCATTGTTATTACCCTTATTGCTGGTGCAATAGGCATTTCGGTGGGGTGGATGTTGCTCGAACTTATTGGTATGCTGATAGATGCAATGGGAGTTGACAGTGTTGTTGCCCCGTCGCTTGATGTTACCACCACATTTTTTAGTATGATAGTTTTATTAATCGCGGGTTTGGTTTCGGGATTACGTCCTGCCACTATGGCGTCGGAAATGAAACCGATCGAAGCCCTTCAATCTGAATAACTATGAAGACAATAAGAACCATAATCATTTGTGTAGTAGTATTTTTGCTCGGCTTTGTAATTGTAAAGGCTGTAAAAAAATCCAATGAAAATATCCAAACTGTAACCATTCAGCGTGTAAGTATCGACAAAACTCTTACCATTTCGGGTTATATCGAACCCGACCGTGTTATTGATGTACGTAGCAATATATCAGGTACTTTGCAAAAACTTATGGTAAATCTTGGCGACAAGGTAGAACTCGGTCGCGCTCTCGCATGCGTAAAATTTGTAAAAGACCCTATCGAACTGCGACAACTAAAAGATAACATTGAAGTTAGCCGCCGTCGCCTCGATGCCAAACGTATTCAGTTTGAACGCACTCAAAAACTGTATAAAGACGGTTATGTAAATAAGGAAGAATTTGAACAAGAGCAAACCGATTATGAGGTGATGAAAAAGAACCACGAAACCATTGTTGCCGAGTTAGAAATGGTTGAAGGTCAGCAATCTAAAAACAAAGTGTCGAATATTATCAGCGCTACCAACAGCGGCACTATCATAGAACTTCCAGTAAAAGAAGGCGGCTCGGTAATGGCTCGTGGTACATACAGCGAGGGTAGCATTATTGCCCGCATTGCAGATTTTGCGTCTATGAATTTTGTGGGTTCGGTTGCCGAAAACGACATCGACAAGGTGAAAATTGGCACTGCCATCGACATCACCACTGCCACCGACCGTGAATCCACAATTCGTGGCGTTGTTACCGAAATTGCGCCCGTTAGCACTCGCAGCAACGGCATTGTAACCTTTGAAATTAAAGCCGCCATCAACAAAAACGACCTTGATTCGCATCATATTTATTCGGGAAGTTCGGCAATGGGCAAAATCTCAATTGCCAAGCGTGACAGCGTGTGGGGAATCAACGAAAAATACGTTTTTTATCGTGGCGATTCCACATATTTCAACACCGTTGACGACAAAGGTCACATTCAAAAAACATTTGTAAAACTCGGCGTTAGCGACGGCATCAACGTTGAAGTCATCTCCGGCGTAGACTCCACAACGCTCATTAAATCAGAAGAAAACAAATAATTCATAAACCCTAAAAATACATAGAATATGGAAGAGAACATGATTCAACCAACACAAAAAGAAAGTTTTAAAACACCGTTGATAGTTTTGATAGTGCTGTTTGTGCTGTATGGCATTGTAGGCTATTTTCAAACCATAAACATTACTTGGGAAGATTATCAAAATATTATGAGCGTTAGTCCCGGAGGTGATAGAGTTCCAGAAGAGATGCAACGCAAAACATACGATTCCACGCAGGCATTTGCCTTTGTAAGTTTTATTGCGGGAATTACACGTCTTGGAGCAATGCTCGTTGTAAGTGTGATATTATTCTTTGGTTTTAACATTGCCTCCAAACGTCAGAATTTTAAAACAATCTTTAAATGTGTAATTTATGCCGAAGTTGTGGTTTTTGTTCAATCAACTATTTTTGCATTTCTAACGATGCATTTTCATTATGATTGTTACTCTCAAACGCAGATTTCTCCATTGTCGGTGCTTTCGTTTTTAAATGTCTGCAATTTAGAGGCTTATATGATTGGCATTTTGAAATATGTTAGTGTATTTGAAGTACTTTATTTTGGCGTGTTGGCATTTTTTCTTGTAAAAAATATCCCCGATGTTCCAAAAAATCAAGTAATCAAAATTGCCGCATATTGCTACGGTATTATACTGTTAATCTGTATGTTAAGAGATACATTAACATTGATAGGCACAGAGAAATTGGCGAATATGTAGATTATAATCCTAATAATTATTATGCAAGATTTGACAAAACACTTGCGATTTTGTCAAATCTTGTTTTTGATGGCTGTTTGATGCCATAGATGTATTTTTGCATAAGAGTTTTGTTTATACCTACGGCATTGGCTACTTCCATAATATCAGCCTTTGGATATTGTTTTAATAATTTTGCTGCATCGTTGTTATAATCAGGCTCTTGTTTTTCAAAAAAACTATCAATGCATATATCTTCATCAATATCTCGCCAATGCACATCGTCGCCATAAAGACCAATTTCAAAGTGTTGACGTTCTTGGTCAGAGGCATCTTTCAAAAGTGGAAAAGCCTCCAACGGACGAACTAAAACCTTATTTTGCCGGTCTTGAATAAAATCATATTGCCTGAAACCCCAATATTTATAAATAAATACAATTATTATTAGCCGTATATATTAATATAGTACGGCTTATAAGTATAACTTCTACAATATCTTTATATTTTTTATCTATATACACTTGAAATCACCCAGTCGAACTTAGGTTCTACTATATATTTGCCGTTGGCATCCGTTATTGCCCATTTGTTGTCTATCTTAACAAAAATAGTGTTGCCGTATAAAACTATATTGTCATATTTCGGTTCAAAAATAATGTTGCCGTTAATATCTGCTAATCCTTTTTTGTGATTAAGTATTAGTTTTATGTATCTGCTGTTAGAAGATATAAAAACTTCATCGTATTTCGGTTCAACTATTTCTTTCCCCTTGCTGTTGACACATCCAGATTTCCACTGTGTTGATTCCGGCGCTTCAACTACTTCGTATACGTTTGAATCTTTATCTGAAGATGAATATTCATCATTCTTTTTTGGTGTATTTCTTTGTTGTATAATTTTTATCACTGATATGCCGTTTTCATTAAAGGGTGCAACGTCTCTATACTTGGGTTCTACAACAAACTGTCCGTTAACATTTATAACCCCCGTACCTCCTGTACCCAAAGATGTATGAACCTTTGCCAAACCGTTGCCGTCAAATTGCTCGGCTCTATAAAATTGCGGTTCAATAACCATTTTGCCGGTTTTGTCAATGTAACCCCATTTATAATTTACTTGGACGGCTGCTAATCCGTTGTCTGAGAAGTTTGATACTCTGTTGAATTTGGGTTCTATTACAAATTTACCGGTTTTGTCAATAAATCCTTCTTTCATATTTGTAGAAGCCGCTGCTAATCCGTTTTTTGCAAATGGATTAATATGATCAAAAACTGGTTCAACTACAATTTCGCCCTTAGAATTTATAAGACCTGCCTTTTTATTTATAGCAACACATGCCAATCCATTATCAAAGAATCCTTTTGCATAATCAAATTGCGGCTCAATTACGATTTTCCCTTTTTCGTTGATGAAACCGTATTTTCCATTGAGTCTTATTATCGCTAAACCATTTTTTTTAAAAGGTTGAATTTCATCAAATATTGGTTCTATAATTTCTCCTGATGAGTTTATTGTTCCGCGTTTGCGGTTTAATACGATATTAAAATATAAATAATGTTTGTCAAAACGAATTAAATCATATTTAGGTTCAACCACCATTTTGCCGGTTACATCAATAATTCCGTATTTATTATTATAAACCACTATAGCAAATTTGTTGTTAATAAAACTGCCAGCACTCTTAAATTTTGGTTCGATAACAACTTTCCCGTTTTTGTCTATGTAACCGTACATTCCGTTGATTCTTACTGCGGCCAAATCGTTGTCGACAAAATCATCTGCTTCTTCAAACTGAGGCTCTATAACCCAATTGCCTTTATTGTCGATGTATCCGCATTTCCCGTTGATACACGCAGGAATAATAGGCGGATGTAATTTCACTGCTGAAATATTGAGTAACAATATCAGCGTACCGATAATTGTGATTCTTATTTTCATTTTAATTATGTTGTTAGTTATTATCTCTTTTAAAATCAATTATTATAATCCCCTACAACACTTTTTTTACTCCCGGAATCAATCGCAATAGCCAAGTGATTACAAATGATCCAACGGTGGCTAAGGTTAGTACTGTCAGGTATTTGCCTATTACGCCGAGCCAGATGGGGTCTAAAAGGTTTTCTACTATCAGCAATACAAAAAGATGGATAATGTATGCGCCAAATGCCTGTGCTGCACTCCATTGCCAAAATTTTCCGCTCCAATTGCCAACGGTTCTAAACAGCCAAACAAGTCCTACGCAGAGAAATACGCAAAGAAGCGATTCGTATGCGCCAAACCATTGATACACAAGATTGTTCCACTCTCCATCGCCGCGAAGATAGTTGCCAATGCAGAGCAAAAGTCCGATAATGAGCGAGGTGCGTCCCACGGTGTTGGTCATTTTGTTAAACCAGTCGCCGCGTCCTGCCATAACGCCAAAGGCAAACATCATTATATATTGCAGATAATGAACGGGTTCAAACTTATATATCCAAAGAAAAATCCATTCGTCTTGATTGTAAATCTGTCTTATGGCATAACTTCCAATGCCCATAACTACCGCAAATACAGCCATTAAGCCTAACGAGATGGACATAGGATTTTCGCAAGATTTTTTGCAAGCAAGGCGTATCAGCGCGTAAACCAGACAGAACATAAACAGGCTGCTCAGAAACCAAGTGTGTCCCGATTCCGGCGTCCCGCTTGACGCGCTCAGCACTACTGAAATAACTGCAAAGGGCACTAACAATCTTAGAACTTTTTTGCCGATGAATTTTGCAAAGCCTTGATGGTCAAAACTTTTTGGAACAAAATAACCCGAAATCATAAAAAACAGTCCCATAAAAAATGCAGCGTTTGTATTCAAAAAATGCCACATATAGGGCAAACTTTCTTCTGTGTTTGACGGATGGAAAGGCCACCCTTCTCCGCCCACAAAAGGAATCATAGCGTGGTGCGCTATGACCAAAACAGTTAATGCAACTTTCAGATTGTCAAGATAATAACTGCGCGTGGCAGCACTCGATGGTGTATTCATATTCTTCTTTTTTTATTGTTTAATTTTGGGCAAAGATAATAAAAAAATCGTTTCACCTATATCCTTTTTCATAAATTTCTTATATTTATAGTGTAAATAAATTAATATCGTTTTTAATAAAATACTTCCCTCAATCTTGGTACTTTTCCCCGAAATTTTGGTATCATTTGTTACAGCCAAAGCCGTTATCTTTGCAATGTAAAAATTAATGCAAAACACTATGAAGAAATCTTTCATAACAATTTCAATTTTGTCTGCAATGCTCTTTGCGGCGTGCGGAGACCCAATGTCCAACAATAAAAACACTAATGAAATGACTGAACTCAATCTTACTCAGGAATGGGACAAGACGTTCCCAAAAAGCGAAAATGTAAACCCCACCAAGGTAACTTTCCGCAATCGTTACGGCATAGAACTCGCCGCCGATATGTACTCACCTAAAAATGCGTCGGGAAAAATGCCCGCAATCGCTGTCAGCGGACCGTTTGGCGCGGTAAAAGAGCAATCGTCAGGACTTTATGCACAGCATTTGGCTGAGCGTGGTTTTATTACCGTTGCCTTCGACCCATCTTTTACAGGCGAGAGCGGTGGCGGACCCCGTCGTATGGCATCGCCCGACATTAACACCGAAGATTTTCTTGCTGCCGTGGATTTCCTTTCAACACGCGAAACTGTTGACCCTGAGCGCATTGGCATTATAGGAATTTGTGGTTTTGGCGGAATGGCAATCAACGCAGCCGCCATCGACCCACGCATCAAAGCCACCGTTGCCTCCACAATGTACGATATGAGCAAGGTAAATGTTGAGGGATATTTCGGCAGCGAAAACACACCCGAACAGCGTATGGAAAAACGTCGCGCAATAGCCGCTCAGCGCACCGAGGATTTCAAAAATGGCACTAACAAACGTGCAGGCGGTGTTATCGACCCTCTGCCCGACGACGCTCCGTGGTTTGTGAAGGATTATTATGCCTATTACAAAACTCCTCGCGGCTACCACAAGCGCAGCGGAAATTCCAACGACGGATGGAATGTAATTGGTTGTCAATCGTTTCTAAATCAACCACTTTTGGCGTGGGCATCAGAAATCGAAACCCCAGTGCTATTGATACACGGCGAAAAGGCACACAGCCGTTATTTCAGCGAATACGCCTTTGAAAAAATGACCGGCAAGCACGTTGAGGGTCAATCAGTTAAAGAGGGTAATAAAGAACTAATGATAATCCCCGGCGCATCACACGTTGACCTCTACGACGACAAGGCAGGTGTAATTCCGTATGAAAAGATTGAAAAATTTTTCAATGAAAATTTGAAATAAATTGAATCTCTGACAAATCGGAAAATTAATTATCTTTGCTTCGTAAATAAGCATTTGGTTATTATGCAACAGATTGATTTCAATACAGTTCAACAATTCAACGATTATTACGGATTTGAAACCTTGCATCCGCTCGTGAGCGTTGTGAGGTTCGATAAGGCTGTGGTTGTCGACGAATGTAATGTCCACTACGGATTGTACGCATTGTTTTTGAAGGAAAACAAGGGCTGCCAACTCTCTTACGGACGCACCAAATACGATTTCGACGAGATGACCGTAACATCTTTTGCGCCCGGTCAGACGGTGCACATTGAGCCTAATCCTGATGTCCTGATGCCAAAATGGACGGCGTTGGTGTTTCATCCTGACTTTTTGGCACGGACTCAGTTGGGGCGGCAGATGTCGCGTTACGAGTTTTTTTCGTATAGTAGCAACGAGGCTCTGCACCTCTCAAAGTCTGAAATCGAAATTTTCCGCAGCGTTTTGGATATGATAAGTCAGGAACTCCACCACGCCATCGACAAGCACACTCGTGAACTGATTGTCTCTAACATCGAATTGCTTTTGAACTATTGTCTGCGGTTTTACGACCGTCAGTTTATCACCCGCGAGGAAATCAATCACGCCGTTGTTAAAAAATTTGAGGTTCTCCTCCGCGATTATCTATCTAAACAGGCTGAATCTGAGGGCATTCCGTCGGTAGCATACTTTGCCGAAAGATGCAATCTCACATCGGGATATTTTGGCGAGTTGGTGAAAACTGAAACCGGCATCACAGCGCAAGATTTCATCGCCGATGCCATCGTAACCCGTGCCAAAGAACTCCTCAACGATTCCTCTTTCACCGTTTCGCAAGTGGCATACACCCTCGGATTTGGCTATCCGCAGCACTTTGTGAGGTTTTTCAAAAGAAAAACGGGCAAGACACCAAGCGAGTATCGGGGTGCGGCGTAATGTAACCAAAGCCTCGTTGATTGGCTACTAGTTTTAATCATAATTTTTCTTTGCTTGGTCGATGAACGCCAATGCTTCGTCGGCAACGCGCTCGGGGGTGTCGATTTCCATCAGATGTTTTTCGCCGTTGAGGATTGTGAAATGACAACCTTTCGTTACACGCCAAATGTACATATTCGAGGTGTAGTAGTCGTTCATCAGCGGGTCGTCCGAGCCAAACATATAGCCGATAGGCACGGTTGCATTGCGGAGGTCGCGTTCACACTCGTCGAGCGAATCCCAAATCTTTTCGGGATGGGCGGCATATTTGGGGATTGCAGGACCTGTTGCCGCATTGCCGATACTTGCCGCCTCAGCCATCTTTTTGGGCAGTCCTGTTTCGGGTTTGCGAATCGCCGACGCCATCATTTTGGGAATGTCGCCCTGACGCGCCATCTCAAACCACGAGTCTGAATCCTGACCTTTGAGGTGCGGGCACAGGAAAAACGAACAGAAGTCGATGAGCATTTCAGGATGGTTTTTGAATAGATACCAACCCGGCACCGTGCCGTGGCATTTGCCGAAATAGTGGAACTTTTTGATGCCCATCTTGACAACAAAGTCGTACACATCCTTGCCCCATTGACGTGTCCAATGCACGCCGCCGTCGGTGTCGAAAATGTCGGCGGGACCATCGAAACGCATCACGATGCCATAAACGTGGTAACGCTGCGCCAAAATCTCCATCACGGGCATAAACGTGTGGAAAAAGAATGCGCCGCTGACGAGCACTTCCTCGTTCTGTGTGCCGAGTTCGCAGTAGGTGATTTCTGCACCGTTGTCCAATACAAGGCTCTTGGCCTCTCCTTTGATTTTGTTTGCTTCCATAATTGATGAATTTTTTAGTTAAACTTGATGATGCAAAGATACGGCGACGGTGGCGCAAAACCGTTACCAAATTATCTTGCAAAATGTGCAAATCCTATCGTTTTTCAAAATACTTTTATTAATTTTGCAATCGTTATGAGCAACAACATCAAAAAAATAAGTGTCAAGAAAGATTTTTCGCTTTTGTCGAGCAAAGACAATGTGATAACGTCTGACTTTCTGTTTGTTACCGATTCTGATAAGGCGGGGAGAATGTTTGTGCAAACTTTTCAACCCTACCAACTTTCCGAAGGTCGTTTCATCAGGGTGATAGGCGGCAAGGCACGTCTGTTGGCAAATCTCAAAATGTACGATCTCTATTTTGGAACGGTGGTTTGTCTTCCGCCCGCCGCTATTATTGAGTATCAGAGCATTAGCGATGATTTTAAGATTCAAGCATTCAGTTATGACACAATGCCGCAACCGTTTGGATTTGAAAAAGTTACGGTTTTGCGACTGAGAGAAACCGATTTTGTTCGCACCGGCGATTATATCAACTTGATGAAAAAAGTTTTGGGTAAGGACACATATTCAATCCGCACCCTCCAACTACTCCAAACCGCACTATTCAACGACCTTCATCATATTCAAAACATTGAAATTCAAGACAAAACATCCGATTTGAAATCAACACATACCGAAGATGTTTTCAATCGTTTTATTGATTTGGTAAACGAATTTGGTTCGCAACACCGTCGCATATATTTTTACGCCGATAAACTATTTCTATCGCCTAACCGTCTGAGCACCGTTATCAAAAATTACAGCGGTCAAACGGTGATGGATTGGATAAATCGTCAGACGATTTTGCAAGCCAAAATTCTTCTAAAACATTCTGACCTAATGGTTTATGAAATAGCCAACCGCCTCCATTTCCAAGAATCAACCGCCTTTGTACGTTTCTTTAAAAATCAAACCGGAATGACGCCAAAGGAGTATCAAAGAGATTAATTTATAATTGTCGGGCTATTTAGATCTATTATTAATATAATTATCTGCGTGCTGGAAGCCAACGTGCTTAGAGTTTTTGCGAAAAAAACATTTGAATTGATTTTTTCTTCAAAATGTGAAAACATTAAAGCAAAATGTATAAGCAATATCAATGGAAAAATATATATTTTTGCAGCAACAATGTATAACGTAGAAACTTAAATTTAACGATTATGATATTAGACAACATCAACTCCCCTGCGGATGTTAAGAAACTGGCGATCGCCGAATTGGAAACTCTCGCCGGTGAAATTCGCGAGGCGTTGTTCAATAGGCTCACAAAAGTTGGCGGACACTTTGGTCCTAACTTCGGATTTGTAGAAGCCACAATAGCAATGCATTACGTTTTCGATTCGCCAACCGATAAGTTTGTTTTCGACGTTTCGCATCAGAGTTACACCCACAAAATTCTCACGGGTCGCAAGGCGGGATACATCGACGACACAAGGTTTGCCGAAGATTCGGGATATTCAAATCCTGAGGAAAGCAAACACGACTTTTTTAATATTGGACACACCTCCACGTCGATTGCGCTTGCCCTCGGACTTGCCAAAGGTCGCGACATTCTCGGCAGAAAAGAAAACATCGTGGCTGTAATTGGCGACGGTTCGCTTTCGGGCGGCGAGGCTATGGAAGCACTCAACGTGGCAGGTTCGGAACTTGGCAGCAATTTTATCATCATTGTCAACGACAATGAACAGTCAATAGCCGAAACTCACGGCGGCATCTATTTGAATCTCAAAGAATTGCGCGAAACCAACGGCAAGGCTCAAAACAATTGGTTCCGCACATTCGGCTTGGACTATATCTACGAAGAAAACGGCAACAACATCGCCGCACTCATCAAAGCGTTTCAACAAGTAAAGGATGCAACCAAACCCGTTGTTGTACACATACATACGCAAAAGGGGAAAGGATATGCCCTTGCCGAACAAAACCGCGAAGCGTGGCATTGGACTATGCCTTTTGACCGTGCCACGGGCAAGCCGACAATAGATTTTGGAAGCGGCGAATCGTATCTTGAAATCACTCAGAATTACATATTAAACAAGGCGAAAACCGACAAGGATTTTATTGTGGTAACGCCTGCAATGCCTATGGCTGTGGGACTTGGCATAGAGCAACGCGCACAACTCGGCAGTCAGTATATCGACACGGGTATTGCCGAAGAAGCCGCAGTAGCCATTGCTTCGGGCATCGCCACCAACGGAGCCAAACCAGTGGTTGTTACCAATATGACTTTCTTGACACGTGCCTACGACCAAATTTCGCAAGATGTTTGTATCAACAATTCGCCCGTTACAATGCTGATGAATTTCACAGCGTTTGACGGTCTCACCGACGTTACTCACCTCGGAATTTTTGGTTTGGCGGCGTTCACCAACATTCCTAATCTTGTGGTACTATGCCCAACGTGTGCCGAAGAGTACGTCAATATGCTCGATTGGGCAACCGACCAAAGAAAACATCCGGTTTTGATTCTTATTCCGGGCAACGAGGTAACGCACCGCCAAGCCGACAAATCATTTGGCAACCTCAACCAATTCAAGGTGGAGCAACAAGGTGAAAAAGTGGCTATCATTGCCCTCGGTGATTTTTACCAAAAAGGCGAAGATGCCGCCGCAAACATCGAAAAACATCTTGGTTTTAAGCCGACACTCATCAATCCAAGGTTTGCAAGCGGACTCGACAAGGCACTTTTGGACAATCTCAAATCGCGCCACAGTCTTGTAATCACTTTGGAAGACGGCATTGTTGACGGCGGTTTTGGCGAAAAAATAGCCTCGTATTACGGCACGTCAGATATGAAAGTTGTCAACCTGGGACTCGAAAAGAAATTCTACGACCGTTACAACCCACAGCAACTTCTCGAATCGCTTGGCATCACCACCGACCAAATCGTTGAAACAGTCAAAAAGTTTGTATAGAATTTTATAGTTAGATACAAAAAGCCGCTTGAATTTATTTCCAAGCGGCTTTTTTATTAATTATGAATTGTCAATTATGAATTGTCAATTATGAATTGTCAATTATGAATTGTCAATTATGAATTGTTAATTGTCAATTGTTACCACGGTCTTTTTCAAATCTTTATCTCTTGACGAATTGCCGTAGTAGATTTCGTAGTCGCCGGGTTTGGTGCGCAGATTGTAGATATGCGGATCAAAGAACTCAAACTCTTTGGGTGTGAGGGTGATTTCAGCGGTTTTCTGTTCGCCGGGTTTGAGGTCTACACGGGCAAAGCCACGGAGCGAGATGCGGGGACCGTCGCTGTCTTGAAGATCTTTGATGTAAACCTGAACTATCTCAGTACCAGCTACATTGCCAGCATTTTTTACGGGAACGCTAACGATGAAGTTTTTGCCGCTTTTTGATACCTTGCCGTTGCCGATTTCAAACTTGGTGTAACTCAATCCGTAGCCGAATGCAAACAGCGGGTCGTTGAAATATCGGTAGGTGCGTCCTTTCATACTGTAATCCTCAAAATCAGGCAGTTGCGACGAGTTTTTGTAGAATGTTACGGGGAGTTTTCCGCTGGGATTGTAGTCGCCAAAAAGTACATCTGCAATGGCTGTGCCGCCTTCCTGACCTGCGTACCAAGCCTGAACAATGGCTTCGCAGTTTTTGGTTTCGGGTTCGAGCGCAATGGCTGAGCCTGAGCAGTTTACAAAAATAACTGTTTTGCCAGCGTCTTTGAGTGCTTTGAGAAAATCGCGCTGAACTTTGGGAAGTTCGATGTGAGTGCGGTCGCCGCCTTTGAATCCGTCGATGTTAACGGGCATTTCCTCGCCTTCGAGTTGGGGCGAAATTCCACCAACAAAAATCACCTTGTTGATGCCTTTGAGGTTGGCAATTATTGATTGATAGTCGATTGGCGATTCTTTGGCTATTTCTATTTTGATGTTTGCGTTCCAAGTTTTAACGTGAGCAAAACGGATTTCGATGTCGAATTTTTCGCCCGATTTTGCATTCAAAACAGTGGTGGTAGGAGTGGTGCGCCAAGAGTGAACGTTCTGTTTTTGTTCGCCGTTTACAAATACCTGAAAATCACCGCATCCTTCAACATTGAGAACATATTCTCCTGCGTTTTTGGGTGCAAAAACTGTGGTGTATTTTGCCGAAAAATCTTCGATCTTTACATTGGGAGCAAACACGTGCATTCCCGCTGTGGTAACGTTTACAGGATTAATGTAATACTCTGTGGTAACGGGTTTTCCTTCACGTTTAAGGTTGTTCCAGAATGTACCTTTCATACCTTTTTTGCCGTCGGCGGTACATTCGGTGGCAATGCGGTTGTCGAGCACTTTTTCGTAAGTGAGGTCGCAACCTTGAAAATATACAATGTTTTTCTGTTTGGCTTTGATGCCGTCGAGAATGTTTACAGTGCTGTTGGGCATACCGTTGTAGTTGCCCCACATCATAGGAGTGTTGGCGGCGTTGGGACCAATTACTGCTATTTTTTCAGCGTTCTTTTTCAATGGCAGAACGTTGTTGTTATTTTGCAGTAACACAATTGATTGGCGTGCCATTTCCAATGAAATTTTGCGGTGTTCCTGGCACGAAAGTTTCGATGCCGGAATTTTGCTCCATTCAACAATGTCGGGATTGTCCATTTCGCCAAGGTCAAAACGGCCTTCCAACAGTCTGAGTACGTGTTTGTTAACTTCTGCTTCGGTTAATAAACCTTGTTTAACTGCCTCAGGAACAGATTTGTACACATAGTTGAATCCACATTCCACATCTGTACCCGACACAACGCCTTTTTGTGCGGCGTGAACCACGTCAGACGATGTCTTGTGATTTTCCCAAAAATCTGAAACAGCACCGCAGTCGCTCACTACCAAGTATTTGAATCCCCAGTCTTCGCGGAGAATCTGTTGCAAAAGGCGGGTATTGGCGCAGCAGGGCTCATCGTCTAAACGTTGGTAGGCGCACATTACCTCGCGTACATTTGCCTCAGTAACAAGGGTTTTGAATGCTGGCATATAGGTTTCCCAAAAATCTCTTGCCGAAACGTCGGTGAGGTTGGCTGTGTGGCGGCTCCATTCGGGACCAGAGTGCACTGCATAGTGCTTAGCGCACGCCCAAAGTTTTCTATATTTCGACGACTCAGGACCTTGCAGACCGCGCACCACTTGTTTGCCCATTACAGAAGTGAGGTAAGGATCTTCTCCGTAAGTCTCCTGACCACGTCCCCAGCGAGGGTCGCGGAAAATGTTAACATTGGGAGTCCAAACCGAAAGGCTGTGGAATTTTTGGTCTTCGCCGCCGTTGAGCATACGCTTGTTGTATTGAGCGCGCATTTCGGTGCTTGCCGCGTCAAAAACATTGTACAAAAGTTCGGGGTTGAAACTCGACGCCATAGCCACAGGTTCGGGAAAAACCGTTACGCCTGTCATATTGGCAGCACCGTGCAGAGCCTCGCTCCACCAGAAGAATTTTTTGATTCCGAGGCGCGGAATAGCGGGACTTTCGTCGAGCATAAGCATAGCCTTTTCTTCGAGAGTAAGGCGGCTGCAAAGGTCCTCAGCGCGTTCTTTTGCGCTCAGATTAGGATTTTGGTAGGGATACTGTTGCGCAGTTGCCACACCAATACCCAAAGCCAAAATTGCAGTCAGTGATAGAATTTGTCTTTTCATCTTGTTATTAATAAATGTGTGAGATTATTTGGCAAATGTATAAAATTTTTGGATTTTTAAGGAATTATTAATATCTTTACCAAAAATTTTAGGTTATGTCAGCAACAGAGCAATCTAATATTATTGAGTATATTGTATGTGTAATTGGTGCGTTTGCAATGCGTTTTTCTATTTCAAATGCCAAGGCTTATAAATATTTATCAGATTTCAAAGGTTTGGATTTTTTGCGGAGAAACTATGCGGCAGAGCATACGCTATCGATAGATGATGCAATTGATGACCTGACCGTAGTGTGTAACCGCAATGGTGGAGGATTGAGCCTATGATTCTTTATCACGGTACGAATTTAGAAATTGATAAAATAGACCTTAGTCTCGGTCACAGAGGCAAGGATTTTGGACAAGGCTTTTATCTGAGTGTTGATAAACAACAGGCTATGTTGATGGCTGAACGCACTGTTGAACGTGAGGGATGTGGAAAACCTGTTGTGAATGCCTATTGGTTTGATGAAACAAATTTAGACCAAAATCCTGATTTGAGAGTGAAAGTGTTTGATAATTACACAATTGAATGGGCTGAGTTTATTTTGCTTAACCGTAGCAACCGTACTGCAACCCCTGTACATAATTATGATATAGTTTACGGACCAATTGCAGATGATAAGGTTGGTGTTCAAATTAACCGTTTTAAATTACGCTATATTCCTATTGAAGAGTTGATTAGACAGTTAAAATTTCTTCGACCAACATTTCAATATTATTTTGGTACTGAAAAAGCATTAACATATTTAAAACCAATTAATAATGAATGAAGAATTAGACAAGAATGACATTCAGTTTCAAATTGAGTGCGTTACAAAAGATTTGATTGAGATGCTTATTGAGAGTAAAGGGTTATCTATGGAAAAGGCTATGGATTTGATATACAACTCACAGACATATAAGAAATTAGAAAATCCTAAAACTGGTTTATATTACCAGAGCGGGGTATATGTTTTTGATTATTTGATTAACGAATTAGATGCAGCATAAAAAACACATAAAAAAAAGAGCCACCATCTCTGGCGGCTCTTTTTTATTTATATGTGGGAACTAAATCCTAGTACATTCCACCCATTCCCGGGTTGGGCATTGCGGGAGCGGCGGGTTTATCTTCTTTCTTTTCGGCAATTACACACTCGGTGGTGAGGAGTGTGCCGGCTACCGATGCTGCGTTTTCGATGGCTACACGGGCAACTTTGGTCGGGTCGATTACGCCAGCCTTTTTGAGGTCTTCGTATTTGCCAAGGAATGCGTTGTATCCAAATGAGCCTTTGCCGTCTTTTACGTTTTGAACTACTACCGAACCTTCTTCGCCGGCGTTTTCAACTATCTGACGCAAGGGTTCTTCCAATGCGCGTTTGATGATAGCGATACCAGTGTTTTGGTCTTCGTTGTCGCCTTTGAGTTCTTTAAGAGCCTCGATAGCGCGGATGTAACTTACGCCGCCGCCAGGAACGATACCTTCTTCAACGGCTGCACGTGTGGCGCTGAGGGCGTCTTCTACGCGGTCTTTCTTCTCTTTCATTTCTACCTCAGATGCTGCTCCAACGTGGATAACTGCTACGCCGCCAGCGAGTTTTGCAAGACGCTCGTGAAGTTTTTCTTTGTCGTAATCAGAGGTAGATTTTTCGATCTGAGCCTTGATTTGAGCCACGCGGTCTTTGATGGCTTGTTTGTCGCCGGTGCCGTTAACGATGGTGGTGTTTTCTTTGTTGATAACCACTTTGTCGCAAGAGCCGAGCATATCGATGGTAGCGTTTTCGAGTTTGAGACCGGTTTCTTTGGTGATAACTGTGCCGCCTGTGAGGATAGCGATGTCTTGGAGCATCTCTTTTCTGCGGTCGCCAAATCCAGGAGCCTTAACTGCTGCCACTTTAAACGAAGGATTGCGCAAACGGTTAACAACCAATGTTGCGAGAGCCTCGTCGGTAACGTCCTCAGCAATTATGATGAGTGCGTGTCCCTGAGTAACAACGGGTTCGAGGATAGGCATAAGGTCTTTCATCATCGAGATTTTTTCGTCGTGGATGAGGATGTAAGGTTTCTCGTAAACGCCTTCCATCTTTTCAGAATCGGTGATGAAGTAGGGCGAGATGTATCCGCGGTCGAACTGCATACCTTCTACCACGTCGACAGAAGTTTCGGCAACTTTTGCCTCTTCGATTGTGATAACGCCTTCTTTTTTAACCTTAGCCATAGCGTCGGCGATGAGTTTACCGATTTCAGCGTCGTTGTTGGCAGAAATGCGTGCAACAGCCTCGATTTTAGAGTTGTCGTCGCCCACTTCCTCAGAATTTGCTTTGAGGTTTTCTACCACTTTGGCAACAGCCTTGTCGATACCGCGTTTAAGGTCGGTGGGGTTTGCACCTGCTGTAACGTTCTTTAAACCAACTCCTACGATAGCCTGAGCAAGAACTGTTGCTGTTGTTGTGCCGTCGCCAGCAAGGTCGTTGGTTTTAGAGGCAACTTCTTTTACCAACTGTGCGCCCATATTCATAAAGGGGTCGTCGAGTTCGATTTCTTTGGCAACTGTTACGCCGTCTTTTGTGATTTGGGGAGCACCGAATTTCTTTTCGATTACCACGTTGCGACCTTTGGGTCCGAGAGTGGTTTTTACTGCGTTTGCAAGTTCGTCAACACCTTTTTTCAAAAGGTCTCTTGCTTCGATATTGTATTTAATTTCTTTTGCCATAATAGATTAAAATTTACTTGATTAAACAATAGCCAAAACGTCTGATTGGTTCATAATGAGGTACTCTTCTCCGTCGAGTTCGATTTTTGTACCTGCGTATTTGCCGTAGAGTACGATGTCGCCGGCTTTGAGTTCCATAGCCTCGTCTTTTGTACCGTTGCCTACTGCTACAATTTCGCCGCGCTGCGGTTTCTCTTTTGCCGAATCGGGAATGTAAATTCCTGATTTTGTTTTGTTTTCGGCTTCCTGCACTTTAACTACTACTCTCGTGCCGAGGGGTTTAATGTTTAATGCCATTTTATATTGTTTTTAAAATTGTTTTATAAATTTGTTTTTTCACGTTTAGGGTTGTCATATTTTGTGCCAAAGGATAAAAACGGACATTTTGGCAGAGTTTGTGTCAGATTTGTCAGCGGAGACTGCCGCATTCTTTGGGTAATGCGTTATAAAAGAATAAGTTGCCAAAATGTCAGTGGGTGACAGCGTTTGTCAGAATGTGTCAGAAGGATTAATGCCTTATTACACAAACAATTAACAAAAACACTATCAGTATTTTTCGTAAAAATGGTCTGCCGTATGAGCAAAGTATAAGGGTTTTTTGTAATTTTACGGACAATTATTGAAACAATAAATTAAAAATTATACAAAATGGCAAAGATAAAAATTGCAGTTGTAGGATACGGCAACATAGGCCGTTACTCGATTCAGGCGGTAAAGGCTGCCGCTGATATGGAACTCGTAGGCGTGGTTCGTCGCAAAGAATCGCTCGGCAAAAAAGACGCTTTTCTCGAAGGCATCAAGGTGGTTGCCGATATCGACGAGTTGGGCAAAGTTGACGCCGCTATTTTGGCGTTGCCCTCACGCGAGATTCCCGCAGCCGCTCAAAAACTTATCGAAAAAGGTATCTGCACAGTTGACAGTTTCGACATTCACGGCGAAGAAATACTTAAACTTTACAAGGCTCTCGACGCAGCCGGCAAAAAACACAAGGCAGCCGCTATTATTTCGGCAGGTTGGGACCCCGGTACAGACTCGGTAATCCGCACTCTGCTTTTGGCTATGGCTCCCAAAGGTTTGACTTACACCAACTTTGGTCCTGGTATGAGTATGGGTCACTCGGTAGTTGCCCGCAGCAAAAAAGGCGTTAAAGACGCTCTTTCGATGACAATTCCTCTTGGCACAGGCATTCACCGCCGCGATGTTTATGTAGAACTCGAAAAAGGCGCTAAGTTTGCCGACGTGGAAAAAGCCATCAAAACCGACTCGTATTTTGCTCACGACGATACTCACGTTCACGAAGTGGCTTGTGTAAACGACCTCCGAGATATGGGTCACGGTGTATTGCTTGAACGTAAAGGCGTTAGCGGCGACACTCAAAATCAGCGTTTCTCGTTTTCGATGAGCATCAACAACCCCGCTCTCACAGGACAAGTTCTCTGTGCCTGCGCCCGTGCCGTTGTAAAACAGAAACCGGGTTGCTACTCGCTTCCTCAGATTGCCCCCTTCGACCTTGTAGGAGGTGATGTAGAGGATTTCTTGCTGCATACTGTGTAATCTGAAACACATTATATTAAATAAAAAACAACCACTTTCTGATGATAGGGAAGTGGTTGTTTTTTTTAGGGGGTGGAGAGTTGTTTTTCGTCCAAATGTGGTAATTACTCCGCAATCTTTACTCCTTCGATTTTAAAGCATCCATCGCAGTCGCCTTCGATAAAGTCGAAGGTTTTGGTGCCTTTGGGAAGGGGGGCGAAGGTGAGGCGGCAGTGACCAAGTTTGTCGAAGGGCACTTGGGTGTATTCGTCAAGGATGATGTCGCTGCCAGTCAATTTGCTTACGCATTTTCCGTTAGCAAAAAGTGCGGTTTCTTTTGCCACTTTGAAACTACCGCTCATTGGGTATGTGCAGTTGAGCACCACGGAATCTTTGTAAATCTCCGCCTTGTCGATGAGGAACGCACCGTTGATGTCTGCAAATGCGGGGTTGGTGATGATTGTTGCACCGTTTTCAGTCTTGATTTCGGGCGCGGTAAATCCGTGGTCTTTCAACACTTTGATGATTTTGTCCATATGAGCACCCTCAAAAATATCCTCGATTATGCCGTCGGGATTCACAATATAGAATGTCGGTGTTGCGCAAATCTTGTTGAGGGCAAAAAGACCTGTTCTGCCATCGCGGTCGTTGAAGAGAGGGTGGTTTGGTTTTTCAGCATTAACCATCTCTGCAAATTGACTTTCTGTGTCGGCGGTGATGGTGATAATTTCAAACTCCTTGCCGATGCCTCTCTCGTAAAAATATTTCACCGAAGCGTCAAACATTCTGCACGGACCACAATAGTACGAACTGAAATCAAGCAACAGCCATTTGCCCTTGTAGTCGGCGAGGTGGTGAAGTTTGCCGTTGATGTCGTAGAGGTCGTAGTCGTTTATTTGGTCGCCGACAGCAGGCACCTTGCCGTAGAGAGCGAGGTTGACAGCCTTGCCAATCTTAGAGTTTTTGTACTCGTCGGGAAGTTTGTTGTAGATAGCCTCTACTTTTCCGTAGTATTTGCTGTCTTTGCCCTCCTCGTAGATAAAGTCCATCTTGCTGCACAATTCTTTCATCAAATAGTCGTTCGCAGGTAGTGACATCAGCGATTCAAAATACTTATCGAGCAATTGTTCGTCGATTTCGTCTATTTGCTCGTAGATTTGTTCGCGCTCTTCGTCAGAGGTTGATTTGGAGGCGGCGAGCAAGAGTTCATCTACCTGTTTGAACATATTCTTCATAGGTTCGTACAGTTTGTCGTCGAAGTCTTGGCGTGGGTTTTTGCTCTTGACAGTCCACAAACTTGGGAAGATGTCGGAACCTGTTACGGTTGAGGTGTAGCCGTCTTGCACGAAAATGTTTTTGTACATTGTGTTGAAATCGTAGTTGCCTTTTTTTATAATCACGTGGAAGTAAGAGTCGTCGGTGATTGAATCGCACTTGAAAGAGAATTTGCGTGTGGTGGTTCTCGTAGAATCGATAAAGACCATCTTTACGCCTTCGCCTTCTACTCGGTTCAGACAGACATCGTATTCCTCAGGAATGTTTGTGAGGTTTACCTCAATTGTGGTTTCGCCCTTCTGTTGGCAGGACGACATTGCCGCTATGGTTAGTGCGGCGAGATAGAATTTTAGTTTCATTTTGTTGATGTTTTATGTTTTTTAATAAATTACTCTGCAATCTTTACGCCTTCGATTTTAAAGCATCCCTCGCAGTCGCCTTCGATAAAATCGAATGATTTTGTGCCTTTGGGGAGGGGAGCGAAGGTGAGGCGGCAGAGTTTCATACCATCATTAAATGATGTGTATTGGTTTAAACCTATACTCGACGAGAGTAGTTGGCAACTGTTTTTGCCGTTGTTGTATTTTATGGTTGAACCTTCGCCGATGCTATAACAAATGGATGAAACGTTCAATACTGTGGAATCTTTGTAGAGTTCTACGCTTTCGAGCCACAATCCTGAATTCTTATCGCTTTCGGGGTAGTTGATGACGGTTCCGCCTTTTACTTTTTTAATTTCGGGTTTGGGCATAGCACCCACCTCTTTAAAGAGGTTTAACATATAACTAAGGCTGAAACCCGAAACGCAATGTTGTAGTTTGCCCTCGGGGTTGACAACAAAGAAAGTGGGATATGCCGAAACTTTGTACAAAGCAAAAATACCGTCTTTTTCGTCGCGGTCGTGAAATAGCGGACTGATATATTTTTCTGTTTCTGCCATCTGCTCAAATACTTCTTTGGTGTCGTTAATGATGGTTATTATTTCAATGTTTTTGCCGATACCTTTTTGGTAGAAATATTTTACTGCCGCGCCAAACATCCTGCACGGACCGCAATAATAGGTGCTGAAATCCAACAGCATCCATTTGCCTTTATAATCAGCAAGATGATGAAGTTTGCCATCGGCATCGTAAAGGTCGTAATCTATGATTTCGTCGCCTTTTTGGGGTGCGTTTTCGTAAAGTGCCATATACATACTTTTGCCCTTTTTTGATTTTTTGTGTTCTTCGGGTAGTAGGTTGAAAACTTCCTCTATTTTTTTGTAGTTGGCATAATCTTTACCTTCGTAATTGATTGCGCTACACATCATTTTTAAATTGTCTAACCAATAATCGTCGATTGGAAGGGTTTTCATTACATTCAATTCCTTTTCTTCGATTTTGATTTCAAGTTCATCTATCATATCGTATAATATGTTGATACTTTCGTTTGAAGTAACGGTATCCATACTGATGTACAATTTGTTCTCCTCTGTGCGTAAATCCTTTGCGGCATCGTTGAGTGTGTTGTCGAAAGCCTGTTTTGGATGTTTGCTGCTGATTGTCCAATTATTAGGGTAAGCACTCGAACCCGAAACAGTTGACGTGAAACCCTCTTTAATGTAAATTGCTCTTGGTATTGTTGAATTACGTGTGTTACCATTGTAGACTCTTACAGAATAAATTGTGGTTTCGTCAATTGGATCGCAATTAATTGTAAATGTCCGTTTTGTTGAGTTAGACGAATCAATTAAAATTGAGTGACCTTCCTTATTGTCGAAACGGGTGAAGTTTATTTTGTATCCAGCCGGAACATCTGTAAGGTTGACTTCAATTTTTGTTCCGCTGTTTTGGCAAAAACCTGCTGTCGTTAAACTAAGAGCAGCAAGTAATAAAAAAGTGTGTTTCATATTAATTATTTATGTTATTATTATGTTTTTTATAAATTACTCTGCAATCTTTACTCCTTCGATTTTAAAGCATCCCTCGCAGTCGCCTTCGATGAAGTCGAATGTTTTTGTGCTTTTTGGGAGGGGGGCGAAGGTGAGGCGGCAATGGCCAACTTGTCCAAAGGATACTTGGGTGAAGTCTTCGGTGCTGATGTCGCTGTTGGTCATTTTGCTAATGCATTTGCCGTTGGCAAAAAGTGCTGTTTCTTTTGCTATCTTGTATGCGCCGTAGATTGGAAATGTGCAATTGAGAACTACCGAATCTTTGTAAATTTCTACCTTGTCGATGAGGAACGAACCGTTGATGTTGGTGTATTCGGGACGTGTGATAATTGTTGCGGCTTTCTCTTTTTTGTATTCGGGTTTGGCAAATCCGCTGTGGCCTTTTATCAGTTTTAAAATCTTGTCGAGATCTACGCCAAAAAATATTTCCTCGATTTTACCTTCGGGATTAACAAGGTAGAATGTGGGATAAGCCGAAATTTTGTTGAGTGCAAACAGACCTGTTTTTTGGTCGCGGTCGTTGAAGAGCGGACTGATGAATTTTTCTTCCTTAGCCATAGCCTCAAACTGCACCTGAGCGTCGTTGGTGATGTCGATGATTTCAAAATTTTTGTCGATGCCTCTCTCGTATAAATACTTGATAGTGGCGCCAAACATTCTGCACGGACCGCAATAGTAAGAACTGAATTCCAACAAAAGCCATTTGCCCTTAAAGTCCGAAAGATGACGCACTTTGCCATCGGCATCGTAGAGGTTGTAGTCGTTGATTTGGTCGCCGACGGCTGGTGCTTTGGCGTAGAGCGCGAGGTTTATCGCCTTGCCTTCCTTGGTGTTTTTGTATTGGTCGGGCATAAGTTTGTAGAGTTCTTCCACTTGGGAGTAGTATTTGTAATCTTTGCCCTCGTTGTTGATTGAGCCGGTTGCCGTCAAGAGATTTTCTAACCAATATTGATCGATGGGCATGGTTTTCATCGCCTCATATTCGCTTTTGTTTATCTTATCATAGATTTCGAGAACAGAGGGATATGCAGCCTGGTAACCTTGGTAAGTAGTAATGGTGTCTTTAATAACATCAGATTCGCGGATCAATTCTTTGCGGATGTCGTTGATTTTGTTAGAGAATGCCTGTTTGGGATTTTTGCTTTCCACAGTCCAGTAACTTGAAAAAATTCCCGAACCCGAAACATTAGTTGTGGTGCCTTTTTGAATCATAATTGCCCTACTGCTAAGATAAGAGAAATCTCTATCTTTTTGGAAAACCATTGCTGTGTAATGGGTGTCTTCGGTAGCATCTTCGCAATTGACAGAGAATTTGCGGGTGGTGGTTTTCGACGAGTCGACAAAACAGGTCATTCCACTTTGTCCTTCCATTTTAAAAATGTTGATGCAATATCCCTCAGGAATATCCGTGAGGTTGAATTCGATAGCGGTTTTGTTGTTTTGGCCAAAAGCCGTGGTCGCCAAACCGAGGGCGGCAAGTAGTAATTTTGTTTTCATTAGATTGAGGTTTAAAATGTTTATAATTGTCTTTTCTTAAACTTATATTTTTAGTTATATAATTTATAATGCAATTATATAACTTATTTTTAAAATATGCAACTATATTATTTAGTTAAATAACTTTATTTTTTAGTTATTACTATTCTATTTCGTTTTAAATGGTTTAATACTAATAATATATGTAGTCAAATATTTAGCGTTAATTATTCTTAATTATCAACAGCCCCAAAAACTTTTATTCCTTGATTACCCTTTCGATTGGTTCAAAGAGAGTTTGGTTTCGGCGGAGTTCGTTGACATTGAGGTCGCTCTTAACTTCACCGTCCCAATTTGCACCTACCATGTCGAATTTTTCGCTTTCGGGTGCGATGTAGGTGAATGTGGTAACGCTTGGCGGCAGAGGTTCAAACTCTAACAGAAACGCAATGTAGTCGCCCGAATAGGCTTCTATCCAAAATAACTCTCCGAGAGGCAAACCACGAAGACCTTTTAACTTGTATTGGTGTCCACGAGTATCTATGAGCATGGTTCCCTTCTCGTATTCGTAATATTCGCGCATCCAATTTTGTTCGTGGGCAATGGCTATGTATGTGGATTTGGGAGTGTTCCAAAGAGCCATTGTGCCTTCCTCAACAGGTTTAATCAGGTGCGGATTGTTGAATACAGCCCATGTTTTGTGATTGTCTTTGTTGTATTTTTTAGGATAATCCACGAGTGTAGGCGGTTTGATATTTGGTTCGTTGTCGTAGTCGTACTGCAATGTGCCATGTGCGGTGTAGGGTGAATTGATGACAACTCTTGTGCCTCGCAGATACCACATAGGCACACCGAAGATGGCAATTTCTTTGGTGGTAGGCGACAGTTTTGGAAAGTAGATTTTGAAATCCAAAGGCGTTCCGGCAGGGGCTTTAACAGTATAGTGCTTGCGGAAACAGTCGGGCGAGGTGCGTCTTGCTCTGTATTGAACGCCTGTTGCCATGTCAACAATTGCAGTTTCTTCGCAGGCGAGCCAAAGATTTGTCATTTCGTCGACCGGCATTACAAAATAGCAGTGTAGCACGGTTTCTTCGTTTTCCTCGGTGAGCATCCAATAGAGCGGAACAAACTGGGAAGGAAGAGAGTCGCGGTTTGGGAAAATTGTGTTAAAGTTTTCTGCCACAGGTGCTTCCACAGTGCAAGTGTCGGTCATGTATGCCATTTCCATATCGTCCCAAGCCACCCAAGAGCGTTTTTGTCCATTGGATCTGTCGATGTGAAGGTTTGGAATTTTAACTATGCAGCATTGGTTTTTTGCCAAGATTTGTACGTGTCCATTTGGGGTAGAGAATCCGTAGCCAACAACTACAATGTCGTTATTCTGTGCCATTAAGCCGAGCGCGAGCATCAGCATGATGCAAATTAATGTGAGTTTTTTCATAGTACTTAATTAGATGTTTGTTATTGTATTCATGTTGTTGTATAATAATTTGTTGTGATAATCGTGGTAACATTCCGAACCGAGATCCGAACCGATGGGCGATTGAAATGTGTAGAGCATCACTCTGCCGTCGTCGGTTTTTTCGGCTATCCACAAGTAGTTTTTGCCGGTGTGCCCATCGTTGAGAGTAAAGAAAAATTGTTGCTGCGAATAGTTGAGAAAATATCCGTCGGTGTTTTCGTCGTAGTTGGCAGCAGACATCAGAAGGCGTGCCATAATGTCGCCGCTGTTTTTTGGGAAAAGGTATACCATCTCGGTGGTGGTGCTGTCTTGTTCGTGTCCGCAGTCTAAAACTCTTTTCGTAGCCTTTTGATTGTCAGCCATTTTGGCGATTAATTCGTCTAACAATTCGGGCGAAAGATAATCGGAATCATCGTTGTTTGATGCGGTTTCTTCCTCGGGCTGCGGTTGGGGTTGCGGTTTAGGCGACGGCTTTTTTATCGGCGGCTTAGGCTCGGGTTTAGGATTGGGAATAGGGGCTGGCTCGGGTGCAATTTCGGTTTCTGCCACTTGTGGTTGTGTAGGTTCGGTGGGCATTGTTACAGAGGTGTCGGCAACAATTGCCATAGTGGGTTGTGGCGTAGGATTTTGGTTGAGTGTGATAATTGCGCCCACACCAACTAAAAAAATTAAGCAAGCCGCTGCCGCAACCCATCGCCAAAGTTTTACGGTTTTGGGTTTCGTCTCGGATTCAATCTCGCCCAAAACGTTTTCCAAAAAATCGTCGGGCACAGTTGCCGGTTTGCGTTTTTGCTCAGCACGGTTAATAGCCTTGCGTAGGTCGGTGTCGTTGTATTTCTTCATTTTTTTTGTATGTTCTTTGGTTGTTAGACACAGAAACGGGGAAAATATTACAGGGTTTTGGGAAAAAAATTAAAAATTTTTTGTAAATGATTTTTTTGTGTGTTTTTTTTGAGTTGAATTGCGTGGTTTGTAAATTATTAATTATCTTAATATCAATAATTTAATATAAAAATCTCCGAAAAAAGTCAGCCAAATTCGATAAAAATTTGCGAATTTGGCTGAGTTTTTTATTGTTGATAAGATGCGGTATTAAATTACAATTCCTTGCATTTCACGCCGATAACGTATATCTGCGGACACTTCTGAAATGTTATTGTATTAAGATAATTTTTTTGTTTGAATTTGTTAACATCACAACTTCTGACGATTTTTTCGCTTTCGTCAAACCATCCTGATGATACAACCATCATCGGTATAAATTCGTTCATCTTCAATTTCTTTGGCAGAACAAACGGTCTTGGAAATATTCTAGGATTTATGCCGTGCACTTTTTTGAATGGTAACATATGTGATTTACCCTTATCACCAAAATATATGTGACATTGCATAGTTGTGTCATTAATGGGACTTACGCCGACAGTGAAGCGTGAAACATCGTTGATGAAGAAAAAACCTTCGTCCTCCAAATTCTGCAACACGTTTTCCGTCTTGCCGTCCTCATACTTCATAATTACCAGCGTAAAACCGTACTTGTTGGTTTTCATTGACGAAATGTCAAAGGCTAATACATTATACTCTGCGTTCTTAAAGAGTTTGATGTAATCATCCATTGTAGCATCTTGTTTAACGATGCTTTGCGCCTGCGCTGTGCCTACTGTAAATATTGCGAAAAGTGCAATTGCTAATGCTTTGATTCTGTTCATTTTTTTGTGTTTTTTGTTGTTGATAACTCTTTTGTTAATTACCTTTTCATGCATTTCACGCCGATAACGTATATCAGCGGACTTTTCTTAAATGTTTCTGTATCAAGATAATTTTCAGGATCGAATTCAACTACATCGCAATTTTTGACACATTCATTCTCTTCGTCATACCATCCTGACGATACAGCCATCAGCGGTATAAATTCGCCCAACTTTAATTCCTTTGACAGAACAAATGGTGTGGAAACTATATGATAACTGCCGTGCACCTTTTTGAGAGATGCCACAGGTGTAAAGCCCTCTGTGCCCCAATATAATTGACATCGCAAAGTGCTGTCATTAATGGGATTTACGCCGACATTGAAGTGTGTGGCTCTGGTATAGATGGCAAAGTTCTCATACATCTGCAACAAGTTTTCCGTCTTGCCGTCCTCATACTTCTTAATTACCGATGTAAAAGCATACTTGTTCTTTTTTAATGATGAAATGTCAAAGGCAAATGTCTTAAACCCTGCGTTATTAAGGAGTTGGATTTTATCACCTTGAACCCCAACTTCTGTTTGCTGAGTGTTAAGGAGTTTGATGTAATCATCCATTGTAGCATCTTGTTTAACGATGCTTTGTGCCTGCGCTGTGCAGACTGTCAACATTGCACCAAGTGCAATTGCTAATGTTTTGATTCTGTTCATTTTTTATGTTTTTTTTGTTGTTTGTTTTGCCTAATAGACACAAATGTTTCAAAATTATTACAGGGTTTAGGGAAAAAAAATAAAAAAAAGTACGTTTCGGGAAACGAAACGTACTTTAATATAATAATAGTTAATACTTAACTAACTGTATGCCAATTCTTTTGAAATAGCATTCTTTACAAAAGCCGCAACGGAGATTCCTTTGTTTTTTGCTACGGCGGCTATGAGGCTGTGTTCCGAAGGTGAAATTGTTATGCTCAATTTGCCAGAGAACGACTTTTTTGATTCTATTCCGTGCCGTTCGCAGTAGTTGATATAGTCGTCCACAGCGTTGTGAAAGTCTTCCTCTAATTCTTTAACTGTTTCTCCCTCAAAACTTACCATACTTTTGATGCCTTCGATTTTGCCATAGAATACACCGTCTTCTGCACTGAAATGTACCGAGCCTATAAAATCTTTGTATTTCAATATATTGTCCATAGTTTTTATATTAGTCCGTTGTCAATTAATTGTTTGTAAACTTGTTTCATTACGTACCCCTTTATGATATTTGAGGGATGAGGTTTGTGAAACATTATCGATTCGTATTCTTCGTGATGAAATTCTACACGAGAACCTGATGTCCGTCCTTTGTTTTCCAACTCGTAGCCAAGATGTTTCAACAATCTTACCATTTCTTCAAAGGTAAAATCTGATGGTAACTTTTTGAATCTTGCTATAAGTTTTTCTGCTGTACTCATAATGCACAAAGATAAAGTTTTTTTTTGTTTTGTACAAATATTTTTTGATGTTCGATAGTGTATCAAAATGTTTTTTTAGGATTACATCAAAAAACTAAAAATTTTTAAAATATCTGATTTTTTTTGTTGCTCAATTGTGGTGAGGAGGCGTTTGCGGATTCTATGTAGCCTCACACCCAATGTGTTAGCATCTGAGTTCATTATATAGGCAATTTCTTTTATTGGTTTATCTTGATAATAATAAAGGTGTAGAAGTAGGCGGTCGTCGGGCGGAAGGGTTTCGAGGGCGGCTTCTAATTGTTTAATACGCTCTTCGCTGCCTGTGGAAAATTGTTCGTCGAGATTGTCGGTTTCGGAAATTGGGGTGTCGTCGATGTTGATAAAATGTATCTTGTTGCGGTTGAGGTGGTTGATAGATTCGTTGTAGGCAATGCGGCTAATCCACGTAATAAACGACGACCGGCTTTCAAATTTTTCTATTGCCCCAAAAGCCTTTACAAAAGTGTTTTGAGCGAGGTCTTCGGCATCGGCGCGGTTTTGCACCAAACGCGAAGTAAAGACGATGATAGTTTGCGAATACCGTTTTACAAAATATGCGTATCCTGCGGCTGCTGCCTTGCGGTCGCCAGTGCGCAGATGTGTTTTTATTATCGCGATTCGCTCTTGTTCGTCGGTGTTACTTGGCATAACGAGAATTTTCGGAGCGAAGGTAGAGAAATTAGAGCATTTTTTTGCATTTTTCTGAAAAAAAAACTTCCTTTGCAAAAACATTAATACTCTACGATATGAATGCAGATGTAGCACCAACTATGGCGTTTGATACGGTTTCGCTTAATATTCCTCATGCCGACCTTTCTTTTTTGAAGACTTTGGTAAAAAAGATGGGATGGGTGATGAATAAAAAAACAACTGCCCCACGCCAAAAAGCCCTTTACGACCCGGAAACAGGAAAGTATCTCAATGATGAAACTATGAAGGTAATTGAAGATGCCGAAAATGGGATTGGTTTAGTTCCCGTTGGCTCGTTTGAAGATTATCTAAAATTTGTTGAAAATTTGTAAGTTATGGCAAAATATTCATTAACGCTTACAAATGCGTATTTGCGCGATTTGAAATTGGCTCGCAAAAGAGGGTTAAATGAAAGTTTGCTCAATGATATTATCAACAAGTTGGTAAACGAAGAACCTCTTCCTCCAAAAAATCACAACCACCTATTATTAGGTGAATATAAAGGTTGTTGGGAATGTCATATTAATCCAGATTGGTTGCTTATTTACTCTAAGGATAAGGAAATTAGAATCATTACTTTAAAGAGGACAGGGACACATTCGGATTTGTTTAAAGAATAAGTGGTGACAGAGAATTTTCGCCAAATTGGGAAACAAAATCCCGCCAAATTGGGAAACGAATTTCCGCCAAAATGGGAAACAAATTTCAGCCAAAATGGGAATTTTGAAAGGTGATACTCCGAGGCTTATTGACGAATGGCAACTTGCTCCAAAGATTTGGGACGCTGTTAGGTTTGAGGTAGACCATAGAGGTGAGGACGGACAGTTTATTCTTACTGGTTCTGCTGTGCCGGTGTCAACAGAACAAATTAATCACACAGGTACAGGTCGTTTTTCGTGGCTTACTATGCGCACTATGAGCCTTTGGGAATCAGGTGATTCCACGGGTGAGGTTAGTTTGGGCAATTTATTTTCGCAACCGACTGATATTTTAGCACAAAATAATTTGACCTTAGAAGATATTGCGTTTCTTGTTTGCCGTGGCGGATGGCCGAGAGCCACGCTCCAAAACAAAAATATTGCCCTTGGTCGCGCTTTCGACTATTACGATGCTATCACTAAAACTGATATTTCGCGGGTTGACGGCATAAAACGCGATGAAGGTAGAATTGTTCGCATTATGCGTTCGTATGCTCGTCATCAAGGTGCGCAAACCCCACTTAGTGTAATTGCCGACGATATAAAGACCAATGATATGACATCAATAGACGAAAAGACAATTTTTTCGTATCTTAATGCCTTGCGCAAAATGTTTGTGATAGAGGATATGCCGGCGTGGAATCCCAACCTTCGTTCAAAAACGGCTGTAAGAACATCTGATACACATTATTTTGTTGACCCTTCTATTGCTGTGGCTGCATTGGGAATTGGTCCTAACGATTTGATAAACGATTTAAATACTTTCGGTTTATTGTTTGAAACTCTGTGCATTAGGGATTTAAGAGTGTTTGCTGATGCTCTTGATGGCAATGTTTACCATTATCGCGACAAAAATGGTCTTGAATGTGATGCTGTGGTGCACTTGCGTAACGGATCATACGGTTTGATAGAGATTAAGTTAGGTGGCGACAAACTAATTCAAGATGGAGTTCAAACTTTGAATGCCTTGGCAAACAAAATTGATATGGATAAAATGAAACCGGTATCTTTTAAAATGATACTTACTGCCGTCGGCAAATATGCTTATCGCCGCGAATATGGCATTTATGTTGTGCCAATTGGTTGTTTGAATGGGTAAAACGGTACACATTCAGAATAAAAAAGGACGACAAAAATATGCCGTCCTTCTTCTTAATATTTGTTACCTGATTTATTCTATGTTAGTGTATGTTACTCCTATAACGTATATTAGAGGGCTTTTTTGAAATGTGGTGGTGTTCATATAGTCTGAGTCGAACTCGTCAATATCACAATTGCGATACATACCAATATCTTCTAATAACCAAGCCGCCGAAACTGCAACAAGAGGAATAAATTCACCCGATTTTATCTTTTTGGGAAGAACAAATGGTCTTTTTACAAGTCCTTTGCCAACTAATTTATACGCCATAGAGCCTCCGATATTTCTTGTGGCAATATTTTCACCAATAGTGATATGTGCTTGCATTGTGGTGTCGTTGATAGGACTTATACCTACTTTGCAGTGATAGTTGCCATCATCCGGAAAAACTTGTAGTTTTATGGGATTTTCAGGCTCCCATTTCCCATTTTTTAAGATTTTAACCGATGGGTAACAAGAATAACGGCCTTGTTCAAACTCTACGTTGAAAGAATAGACCTCGTAGCCAGTTCTTTTTAGAAGTTGGATGAAGTCTTCGGAAGTGGCATCTCGTTTGGTGATTTTTTGTGCCTGTGCTGCACCGATAGTCAAAATTGCGATAATCGCAGTTAATAAAATGTGTTTCATGTTGGTAAATAATTAAATTATGTTTGTTTTGCGTAATAGACAACCGAGTGGGGAAAATATTACACGTTTATTGGTAAAAATTTTTGATAATCTGATGTTTTGTTTTATTTTCGCAACTACAAATAGATAACTAATTAATCAGAATATGTCTAAAACGAATAAAATTGAAGTGGATGGTAGTGCCATTTCGATAATAAAAAATCAGAACGAAGATTATGTTAGTCTAACGGATATGGCAAAGTTCAAGAATCCAGAGTCAACAGGGTTGGTTATTTCTCATTGGCTAAGTACTCGGTTTGCTGTTGATTTTCTTGGCATTTGGGAGCAAATCAATAATCCTGATTTTAATCTTACTGAATTCAGTAACATTAGATTTGATGCGGGAAGTAATGGATATGTACTTTCTGTTAAACAGTGGATTGAACGTACTAATGCTAAGGGTATAGTTTCAAGTGCCGGACGTTATGGTGGTACATACGCTCACAAAGATATTGCATTTGAATTTGGTTCGTGGATAAGTCCTGAATTTAAATATTATCTTATACGAGAGTATCAACGTCTTAAAGATGAAGAACAAAAGCAACTTGGATGGAGTGCTAAACGTGAATTGTCAAAAATCAATTATCACATACATACAAGTGCTGTTAGTAGAAATCTTATTCCATCTGAATTGACGCAACTTCAAAAGAGTTATATTTATGCAGATGAGGCTGATATGTTAAATGTGGCTATGTTTGGCAAAACTGCAAAACAATGGCGCGACGACAATCCAGACAAAAAGGGTAATATTCGTGATTATGCTACAATAAATCAACTTATCTGCCTTTCTAATATGGAAAACCTTAATGCAGTATTCATCAATGAAGGCTTACCACAAGAAGAACGTCTTGAAAAACTCAACAAGATTGCTATTCAACAAATGACTATTTTGGAGAATATCGAGGCTCGAAATCTTTTGAAAGCAAAAAACTAATGAACACTTGGCATATCGAAGGTAGAGAAAAATGTGGGATAATAAAAAAGGACGACAAAAATATGCCGTCCTTTCTTTTCCTTATCTTTTAAAGAATTACAATATCGGTTTTAGCACAAATGTAAACGAGAACTCTTTGGGTTCGATGCGGTATTCGGGGAGGGGCATTGCGCCCCACGAGTCGTTGCCGGCGAGACCCTGCTGACGGTAGTCGATTGTTACGGCGTAGAAATTGTTTTGCGGAAGATCGAAGGTGTGTTTTGTGCCGCGTTTTTCTTGTGCAAGGTCGTCGATGGTGTAGGGCGTTACGCTAAACTCAAACGGCTGACGGGTGTCGTTGCTCTGTTTGATTTCAAGTCCGTAGCCTTTGCCGTTCGACATACGCATCAGACGGTTGTCGGTGCGGTTGCCGTTTTCCTGAGGGCTGGGGTAGAGGTAGCACATCTGTTCGGGCGATGAGGTGTAACGTCCTATAAATGCGCTGCTTTTGCGGTCGCAGTAGTTTTCGTGAGGTCCGCGTCCGTACCAGTCGATTACGTTGAAATATTTTGCCACATTAAATTTGATTCCGAAACGAGGCATAATGGGCAAGTTTTTCTGGTCTTTGGTGTTGAGCGATTCGGTGATGTCGATCCATCCGTTACCAAAAATGTAATATTCCATTATAAGTTCTGTTTTTGTGTTGGGAAGCGAGTAAACTGCGCGTACGTTGCTGCCAAAATTGTCGGTGCTTGGCTGGAACGAAATCAGTTTATACTCCTTGCTGTCGAGCATCCACGCCTTGCAACGCTCGGGCATACGGTTGCCAAAATCGTTGTCGGTGGGGGCACGCCAAAAGTTAGGTTCAATGGGACTGCGGAGCATATTCTCGGGATTGTTGGATGTGTTGATATGCTCAATTAATCCCGTTTTGCGGTTAAATTTTATTGTAAGGTTCTTGGTTACAACAATATAGAACTCCTTGTCTTTTGGCGTTTCCACTTTGAGGCTGCGGTCTACCTTGATAACCTCGTCGTCGGCAAAATCGCTGATTGAGGGCAGGTGAATTTGCTCTTGTGCCAAAACTGTACCTTCGGGAACGCAGGTGAAATCTTTTTTGAGACTAAACGAAACATTCAAGAAATACTCTTTTCCCTCTTTCTTTTTGAGGTTTTTGATTTGGTCGGGACAAATGTTGAGCGACTTGCCGGGCTGTATTGCCGGAAAATCGTCCATATAAAATTTTGTAAGAACAAGGCCGTTTTCCAAAATGGTGAAGTCGGCGCGAAACATACTCAAATCCACAAAATTGTAGTTGTTGGTGATGCGTATGCTGTCGTTGAGCGGATGACGGCGGATGTCGATGTTTTGATATTGATACTTAACCTCTTCGAGAGCGGGGTGGGGGGTACGGTCGGGATTTACAAGTCCGTTCATACAGAAATTGTCGTCGCTGGGAGTGCCTTCGGGACCCCAGTCGCCGCCCCAGCCCCAATATTCTTTGCCATCTTTGGTTTTAACTATGCCTTGGTCTACCCAGTCCCAAATAAAGCCGCCTTGAAGTTGGTAACTCGACTTAAACATATCCCAATACTCCTTGATGTTGCCGGTGCTGTTGCCCATTGAATGCTCGTATTCGCAGAGAATCATAGGACGTTCGTGGAGATTTTGACCGTATTTTTTTACATAGTCGAAGGGATACATTGGGCAAACGATGTCGGTGTTGCGAGCCTCGCCTGCTGGTTCGTACTGCACGGGACGGGTGGGGTCGTAGGCTTTGAGACTATCGTAGCAAACCTCAAAATTTGAGCCGTTGCCCGCCTCGTTGCCAAGACTCCAAATTATAATGCTCGGATGGTTTTTGTCGCGGATTGCCATTCGCATAACACGCTCTACGTGAGAATGTTGCCAAAGTTTTACACCGGCAATGTTCTTAGGCCCGTAAATCAATCCGTGCGATTCGAGGTTGGCTTCGTCTACAAGATAGATGCCGAGACTGTCGCAGAGGTGATACCAATATGGGTCGTTGGGATAGTGCGATGTGCGCACGGCGTTTATGTTGTTGGCTTTCATTAACTTGATATCTTCAAGCATTGACTCGCGGGTAATTACGTGTCCGGTGTATTGGTCGTGCTCGTGACGGTCTACACCTTTTATATATATCTTCTTGTCGTTTACCATAAGAACGCCGTCTTTGATTTCTACGCGGCGAAAACCTACGTTGAACGAGAAATACTGCGTTTCGATGCCCGGCGTGCGAAACTGAACCGCAACCCGGTATAAGTTAGGAGTTTCGGCGCTCCAAAGGCTGATATTCGGCACTGCCACCGTCACCTCTTTCTGAGCCGTTCCGCCCTTTACCACGTTTACTGTCGACATCTGCTGTCCAATCATTTTGCTGCCTTGGTAAACCTTGGCTATCACATACGACGAAATTGTGTTTTCGGTGTGGTTTGAAATATCGAAAGTGCATTTCACCGTGCCGTTTTTGTAGTCGCGGCTGGGTTCTGCGTTGATTTTTATATCCTTGACAAACGCCTTAGGTCGGGCAATGAGCGCAACACCGCGTTCGATACCGTTGAATCTGAAAAAGTCTTGATCTTCTAAGTACGAGGCATCGCTCCAACGCAAAATCTTGAATGCTATGGTGTTTTTGCCCTTATTAATATAAGGTGTGATGTTAAATTCGGCGGCAAGTTTAGAGTCCTCGGAATATCCTGCGTAATTGCCATTAACATAGACAAATAGCGCACTTCTTGCACCGTCTACTTGGAGTATCACATCCAAACCGTCCCAACTTTGCGAAATTTCGATTTCCTTGCGGTAAAGACCTGTCCAGTTGTGGTCGAAAGGCACTTGCGGAGGCTGCGGGTCGCGGCTAAAATCGTAAGTAACGTTTGTGTAGATGGGGTAACCGTATCCGTTCATCTGCCAATCGGCTGGCACTGCGAGGTTTTTCCAACCGCTGTCGTTAAAATCCGATTGTTCAAAACCGTCGGGACACTTGCTCGGGTCTTCGGCAAAAAAGAATTTCCAATCGCCGTTGAGGTTAACAAAATATTTCGATTGCTCAGTTTGCTGAATCGATGAATTTTCGTTGTCGTAAGGAAACCACGAAGCGTGCATAGGTTCGCGGTTAAATTCTACAATGTTTGGGTCGCAACACTCTTTTGGCAGTTGCTGAGCGTTGAGCGATAGGCAGTTGACAGATAAAATGCCCGCTGCCACAAGGGTCTTAAATATTTTGTCCATAGGTGAATTGTTCAAGTAAATGATTGTCTTTTCATTAAATATGTTATAGTGCAGAAATGTCGTCGCGAGTAAGTCCGGTCATTTCGCATATTTCTTCTATTGTGTAGTTTTTAGTAAACATCTTTTTGGCGGTGTTTAAGGCTTGCTGTTTTGCGCCTTCGGCAAGACCTTCTGCCCGACCTTCTGCCCGACCTTCTGCCCGACCTTCCATCCGCTCGTTTATCATAGCGTTATGATGTGTCATTATTTCAAGAAGATAGTCGTTGTAGCGGTAGAGTTCTTCATCGGTATATGCTGATTTTTCAACAATCTCCAACGCCTGACTAATATCGGGATTGTTGAGCATATTGTTGTCAACGTTTTCGGTGTTTTCGTCAATTTCGGTTAAAAACCTCTGCCATAAGTCTTTGATAGCACGGCTGCCACGGTCGGAGGGTTTATATTTTTTGAGTTCCACAAATATCAGCGAAAGGTCGTTGCGACGGTCGTCGGGATGCTTTTTGTTGGTGATGTAAAACTCCTGAATGTAGTCGTTGTCGTCTTTGTAGTCGAAAGCGTTGTCGTTGACAAGCGCAAGGGCGTAAACGGCTTTCAATTGCTCAAACGGGTTGCCTTTGCCAAGTTGTTTAGAATACATCTGGGTAGCGTTGAACAAAGTTCGCGAAAAAAATTCCTTATTCCACCACGACTGCATTTCCACAATAAAACCTCGTCCGTAGTTGTCGGTGCAGCGAACGTCCACTATGGAGAGTTTTTTTGCAGGATTGTCGGGAATACTCTCATTGGTAAGGTAATTTACGTTTACAATTTCCATTCCCTCGGGTAACGGCAAAAGCGCGTTGAGAAGGCTCTTAACGAGGTTTGGATGCTCGCCAAACACCTTCTTGAATGTTAAATCTACTTTTGGGTTGAGATACTTTGACATAATAATTCTTCAAAAAATGTCTACTTCAACTGCAAAGATAAGATATTACGCCGTAAAATCAAAAAAAACATCCGAAATTTTTCGCACCTTATTATATATTATAAATTCATTTTATCAGTTTTTCTCCAAAAAATCCTTAACGTAAACTTAACTTATAATAATGTGTTATTTATGGCTTTGTTAATTAGGATTTTCGGGAATAAAAATTAACTTTGCGCGTTAATTAGCAAATTAAACAAACTCATATTTGATATGTCAAAAGTTATAAAATTGAAGAAAGGCTTGGATATCAACCTTAAAGGAAAGGCGGAACTCGCACTGACGGAGGCATCTGGCATTGCTGAGGCCGAAATTTCCATTAAGCCGTCTGATTTCCCCTGTATGAAGCCCGCCTTGAAGGTAAAGGAGGGTGACAAGGTAAAAGCCGGCTCGGTGCTCTTTACCGACAAGTACAGACCCGAGATCTGTTTCTGCTCGCCTGTGAGCGGAACAGTGGCTGAAATTCGCCGCGCCGAACGCCGACGGATAACCGACATAGTGGTTAAGGGCGACGGAGCGAGCGAGTACGAAAAGTTCGACACGGTTAATGTCAACTCAAAAGACGCCGCAAAAGAACTCTTGCTCAAAAGTGGTGTGTGGCCCTACCTCCGCCAGCGTCCGTTCAACATCATTGCCGACCCTCAATCAGAGTTTAAGGCTGTGTATGTGTCAACGTTCGACAGCGCACCCTTGGCTCCCGATTATCAGTTTATCTTGAAAGACCAAGTGGCTGAATTTCAGGCAGGTGTTGACATCCTCGGCAAAATTGCTCCCGTGTATTTGGGCTTAGACGCTAAGGTAAAAGACAACATCTTTGCTGGCGTTAAATGCAAGGAAATCAACAGTTTCGACGGTCCTCACCCTGCCGGAAACGCAGGTGTGCAAATTAGCCACATCATCCCTGTTAACAAGGGTGAGAATGTGATTGTGGTTAATCCTCAGGATGTTGCAATTATCGGTCGCCTTGTTAAAAACGGTATTTACGACGCTAAAAAAACTGTTGTAATTGCCGGTTCAAAGGTAAATAAACCGCAGTATATCAAAACAATAGCCAATATATCAGTTGCTCCGTTGATCAGCGGCAACATCGATGCCGACAACGCCCGCATCATTAGCGGCAACGTTCTCACCGGCACCAAAATCGACGAAAAAGGTTTCCTCGGATTCTACGACAACGCTATCACAGTTATCCCCGAGGGCAATTACTACGACTTTTTTGGATGGGCATTACCCGGATTCAAAAAATTCAGCGTTTCGCGCACATTCTTCTCTTGGCTTACTCCCAAAAAACAGTACGACCTCGACACCAATATGCACGGCGAAGAGCGCGCTTACGTGGTAACAGGCACTTACGAGAAACTTCTCCCGATGGACATCCTGCCTTTACAGTTGATTAAGGCTATCTTGGCAGAAAACATCGAACTTATGGAAGACCTTGGTATATACGAGGTTGCGGAAGAAGATTTCGCACTCTGCGAGTTTGCCGACACTTCTAAAACTGAAATTCAGGCTATTATCCGAAAAGGTCTCGACCTTATGGTGGCAGAGAGCCGATAGTTAGTTAATATTGAAAATTAATTGAAAATGAAAGCATTAAGAAAGTATTTAGACAAAATAAAGCCTAATTTTCAGGAAGGGGGCAAGTTTTCCAAACTGAAATCCACTTTCGGCGCATTCGAATCGTTCTTCTTTGTTCCCGATAAGGTTACAACCAAGGGCGCGCACATTCGCGACAATATGGATATGAAACGCAATATGACCGCCGTTATCATAGCCCTTTTGCCCGCGCTGTTTTTCGGAATGTGGAATACAGGCAGTTTCCATTACCAGTCGCTCGGTGAGAATCCTGGTTTTTGGAGCGAATTTTTCTACGGCTTGGGACAGGTTTTCCCGATTATCGTAGTTAGTTATGTTTCAGGACTTTTCCTCGAATTCCTTTTTGCTCAAATCCGCAAAGAGGAGGTTAACGAGGGATTCCTTGTAACAGGTCTTTTGATACCTATGATTGTGCCGGTAGACGTTCCCTTGTGGATGGTAGCCGTTGCCACAATGTTTGCCGTTCTTATTGGTAAAGAGGTATTTGGCGGCACAGGTATGAACATTGTTAACCCCGCACTTCTTGCTCGTGCATTCCTCTTCTTTGCTTACCCCAGCAAAATGAGTGGCGACAAAGTTTGGATTGCAGGTATGGGCGACCCCGAAACCAAAATCGTTGACGGTTTCTCAGGTGCAACTCCTCTTGCCGACCTCGCTAACACAGGCTCTACACATTACTCTATCGCCGACCAATTCTTCGGATTCATTCCTGGTGCTATTGGCGAAACTTCTACACTCTGCATCCTTATCGGCGCAGTTATCCTTATTTGGACAGGCGTAGCAAGTTGGAAGATAATGATTTCGGGCGTTGCAGGATTGTTGCTCACAGGTCTTTTGATTAATGCAGTTGGATCTTCTTATGATATTTCTTCATTGAAAGATGCTTCTGAAATAGCAAGAGTTAATTATTTGAATACACCTTTCTGGCAACACCTTATTCTTGGTGGTTTTGCATTCGGTATCGTGTTTATGGCTACCGACCCTGTAACAGCCGCTCAAACCGAAACTGGCAAATGGATTTATGGTTTCTTAATCGGCGCAATGGTTCTTTTGGTTCGCGTAATCAACCCCGCGTTCCCCGAAGGCGTTATGCTCGCTATCCTCTTCGGCAACATCTGCGCACCGCTTATCGACCATATCATTATTCGTCAAAATATTAAACGTCGTTTGAAACGTGCAAAAACAAATTAATAACCATTAAATAGATTAAAGATGAATACACAAAGTAACGGATATACGGTGGTCTTTTCTACAATAATGGTTGTTGTAGTGGCTGCCGCATTGACGCTCATTTCTTTGGGCTTAAAAGATAGACAACAGGTTAATATCGACAATGAAAAACGTCAGAACATATTGAAATCTGCCGGTATCGCTATTGAGGGCAAAGTTTCTGAGGAAAATGCTCAAAAATACGGTTTCATTCTCGAAAAGGGCTCTGTTGAGGATACATATAATAAATATGTAAACGAAGACGATTGCTTCATTGTGGATACTCTTGGCAATGTTGTTGAGGGCAAAGCATTTGAAGTTAATACTAAAAAAGATAAGAACAAACTTCCTGTTTTTGTTGTTAACAAAAACGGTGAAAAACTCTATGTTGTACCTTTGACAGGAAACGGTCTTTGGGGTGCTATTTGGGGATATGCTTCGCTCAAATCTGATTTCAACACAATCAACGGTGTGGTATTCGACCATGCAAGCGAGACTCCCGGACTTGGCGCCGAAATGACTCAACTGTATTTCTGCGAACAGTTTGAAGGACGACAGATGTATGAAGGTAATGATTTCTTGGGTATTAAGCAAGTCTACAAAGGCAATCCTAAAAATCCCAACGATGACCAAGACAAACTCCACGGTATTGATGCAATTTCTGGATCAACTTTAACAACAAAGGGCGTTCAGGATATGGTAAACAAAAGTCTAAAAGCATACGGAGCATACAAAAACTCTGTTCAAACTTCGGCACAACCTGTTGTTGGCGAAGTGTCTGATGATGCTCAACAGACTACCTTAACTAATGTTAACGAGTAAAATATTATGGCACAGACAAAAAAATCAGAACTTTTGACCAACCCGATAAACCTCAACAACCCTATTACGGTTCAGGTTTTGGGTATTTGTTCGGCACTTGCCGTAACGGTAAAATTGGAGCCCGCCATTGTTATGGCTATTTCTGTAACGGTAGTTACGGCTCTTGCTAACCTGATTATCTCTTTGATTAGAAATACGATACCTTCACGTATCAGAATTATTGTTCAACTTGTTGTTGTATCGTTTCTTGTTATCCTTGTAGATCAGGTGCTTAAAGCGTTTATGTACGACCTCGACAAGGCTCTGTCGGTATATGTGGGACTTATCATTACCAACTGTATCGTTATGGGTCGTTTGGAGGCATTTGCTCTTGGCAATAAACCCTTCCCCGCACTTCTTGACGGTATAGGCAGTGGAGCGGGATATGGCGTTATATTGATTGTCGTTGCTTTTATAAGAGAGTTTTTTGGCTCAGGCACATTGTTCGACCATCAGATTTTGCCCGATAGCATTTATATTGAAAACGGAGGTTTCTATTCTAACTGCGGTTTTATGCTTAATCCCCCTATGGCACTTATTTTAATTGGTATTGTCATCTGGATTCAAAGAGCCAAAGTTAAAGAACTTCAAGAAAAATAATTGTTGAACCTTTAAATACACAGTTTTAACATGGAATCATTAAGTTTATTTATAAGGTCTATTTTTATAGACAACATGATATTTTCGGCATTCCTTGGAATGTGTTCTTATCTTGCTGTTTCTAAGACCGTTAAAACATCAGTAGGATTGGGCGCGGCAGTTATTTTCGTTCTCTTGATTACTGTTCCTGTAAACTATCTTCTTCAAACTCGTATTCTCAACGAAGGTGCTTTAAGTTGGTTGGGCGAAGGGTTTGAAAAAGTTGATTTAAGTTTTCTCTCTTTCATCTTGTTCATCGCTGTAATTGCGGCAATTGTTCAACTTGTGGAAATGATTGTTGAAAAGTTCGCTCCCGCGCTTTATGGTCAGTTGGGTATTTTCTTGCCTTTGATTGCTGTAAACTGCGCTATTATGGGTGCTTCGCTTTTTATGCAACAGCGTATCGAACTCGATCCTTCTGATACCAAGGCTATTACTGGTATAGGCAGTGCTATTGTTTATGCTTTGGGTTCGGGTATTGGTTGGTTTTTGGCTATCGTTCTTATGGCCGCTATCAGAGAAAAAATCTCTTACTCTCACGTTCCCGCACCTCTTAAAGGTGTTGGTATCGCATTCATTGTCTGCGGTTTGATGGCAATTGCATTTATGTCGTTTATGGGTATCAAACTGTAACTGACTATTTTTACGAACTTATAAAAAATCAACAGAAATGATTTTATTAGACATATTTTCAACAACATTAGGAACGGCAGTGGCAGTATTTTTTGTATTAGTATTGCTGCTCGTTATCCTGCTGCTTGTGGCAAAGGCAAAACTTCTGCCCTCAGGCAAGGTAAAAATCACTATCAACGGTGATAAAGAGGTTGAAGTAGAACAAGGCGGTTCGCTGTTGCAGACTCTCTCTACCGAGAAAATCTACCTTCCGTCGGCTTGCGGCGGCAAGGGTTCTTGCGGACAGTGCAAATGCCAAGTTGTTCAGGGCGGCGGCGAGATTTCGCCCACCGAAGTGCCCCATTTCACCCGCAAACAAATCAAAGACCACTGGCGTCTCGGATGTCAAGTGAAGGTAAAAGGCGATATGGAAATTAAGGTGCCCGAGAGCGTTCTCGGCGTAAAGGAATGGCAGTGCAAGGTTATCTCAAACAAGAACGTTGCCACATTTATCAAAGAGTTCAAGGTGCAGTTGCCTCCGGGCGAGCATATGAACTTCATCCCTGGTTCGTACGCTCAGATCAAAATCCCAAAATACGACATCAACTACAACGATTTTGACCGCGACCTTATCAACAATGCCGAAGAAGGCAAGGTGTTCGTTCCCGCGTGGGAAAAATTCGGTCTTTTCAACCTCCATCAGAAAAACGACACCGAAACCATCCGCGCATACTCTATGGCCAACTATCCCGACGAGGGCGACATTATCACCCTTACTGTCCGCATAGCCACTCCGCCGTTTAAACCCAAACCGCAGGTTGGTTTCCAAGATGTTCCGTGTGGTATCGCATCTACATACATCTTCTCGCTTAAACCTGGCGACGTGGTAACAATGAGCGGTCCTTACGGCGACTTCCACCCGATTTTCGACTCAAAACGCGAAATGATCTGGGTAGGCGGTGGCGCAGGTATGGCACCTCTCCGCGCACAGATTATGCATATGCTCAAAACTCTCCACACACGCGACCGCGAAATGCACTATTTCTACGGCGCACGTGCATTAGACGAGGTATTCTTTATGGAAGACTTCCTCGCTTTGGAAAAAGAGTATCCCAACTTCCACTTCCACCTTGCTCTCGACCGTCCCGACCCGAAGGCCGACGAAAAAGGCGTTAAGTACACAGCAGGATTCATCGCTCCTGTTATGGGCGACACCTACCTCAAAGCCCACGAGGCCCCAGAAGACATCGAGTACTACCTCTGCGGACCGCCGATGATGGCCAAGACAGTTATCGACCTTCTCGACAGCCTCGGAGTAGAACAGAATATGATCCACTTCGACAACTTTGGAGGATAGGGTAAGGAATAAATTTAGTATAAAAAAGACGCGCTGTGAGGCGCGTCTTTTTTTTGTGTTAAGTGTGTAAAAATCAGAATATTCCTAATAACAACAATACACAAATTATCACCAATAGTATAATAGAAATTATTTGTGTTGTTTTTTTGGGGGGAGCAATAGTTGAGTTTTCATTAGATTCATTGGTTGTTTTGGTCCATTTGATATCTTCTAAACCGGCTGCTAAACCTATACATATTATTGAGTTGAGAATTATCAATAAAATATGTGTTAATGAATATTTTGAAAATTCAAATTTGGGAAATTCTGGTAAAAAAGCAATATGTAATGTCGTTAATGTCCAAATTATTAATAGAAATATGGCTGATATTTTTTTCTTTTTAAATGTAAATCCTGCAACGAAGATGGCCCCTAATCCAATTATCCCTTGAGCAATTAGATATTTAACAGCATTTAGGTCATTGTCAAGCATCGCTCCAAGTGCTATTCCACCGCTGAACCATATTATTAATGGTGATTCTATTAATATTATTACTAATAATGTGGTATACCACCATGGAAATTTTGTTTTTGATTCCATTTTGAGAATTATATATTGAGATTGTAATAATTGTTAGAATTAGTTGCAATATACAAATAATCATTGAAACATTCTTATCTATGCCTAAAACTTAATTCGCAAAATTTGCGAATTATTAACCGCATAATGACTCAATAATAACAAATAGAGACGTACCATCGGTGCGTCTCTATTCGTTTTAAATGTCTATGTAATGCTAATCTGCTATTTTTTATGTTTTTCTTCGGCTTGTGCGGCAGATGCCATCTCTTTTTGTTCGTAAGCGGCTATGTGTTTGTGATGTTTTTCTGTGTGCTGTTTTGGTTTAAGCACTTTTCCGATTTTTCCCATTGTTAAAATCTCCTATAATTTAAAATGTTAAACATTTAATTTAGCGGAGTAGGGTTCGGTATCAATTGCCGGACTGCTCTGTTGTTCGTTAAAGCAATATTCAAACCCCGTGCCAGACCATAAAAACCGGACATATAGGCAGTTTTTTATGTCAAAACGGCATAAAATGGAAGGTAAAATTTACTATGACAAAGTGTCAGCGAAAAAATGGCAGATTATTTTCCGCCTGCTTTCACGTTTTTAGATTCGCCTCTTACAGCATCGCGAATTTCTATTTCCGAAGCAGGTACTTCGCCTGTTATAAAGTCCGTATTGTTGAAATTGGCGGTGTAGCGTTCGTAAAAGTCGGGGTCTTCCTGAGGAAGCACAAACCGCTTGTCGAATGTTCCAGTCTCGGGATTGAAGTGTGCAAAATATGGTTTTGTGAATAATCTGTCGGGATATTTTGAGCCGGTAACAAGCCACTTGCCACTGTGACTCCAATTGTGGTTGCTTTCCGACGAATTGCTGTTGATGCCTTCGGGACGGTAGATGGTGTCGTTTTTCAAGTCGAGTAGCCAGATGTCAGATTCTTGGTTAAACGGCATAAAGTATCCTCTTTCGCCCATAGTGTAGGCTATGTAACGTCCACAGGGCGAGGGTTTTGGATATGTGATGCTGCCGCCTGCCGCACTGTCGGTGAGCAGGGTATCTACATTGCCCCAAGTGTCGTTTTCGGCGTTGTATTTTATACTAAAAAGGCTGTAACGCAGCGATGTGTCGGTTTCGTCACCTTCGGCACGTTTTGGTGCGCTAATATAATAAAGTGTGCCGCCGTCGGGACTCCACGCCGGAAAGTTTTCAAGGTTTTCGGTAGTGAGAGCCTTGCAGGTGCTCACAGTTTCGGTGTTCATATTCATTATCACTACGTCAGATTCGCTGTCGGATACGTAGATGCGTTTGTTTAAATCGTTGTGAAAACGCTGTCCTATCTTGTTTACCGACATAGCGATGATGTATCCGTTTGGATTCCACGACGAATAAACGCCGCCTGAAATAATTGAGTCGGTTTTAGTGTTGTATTTCTGCAACTTGCCGTCCCAAAGAATGGTTGTTCCCGGGTTGAATTTTCGCGAGTGAAAGAGCATTTTGTCGGGACTCTGCTTGCAAAACGAGTGGCAGTTGATACACGCCTTGTCTATTGCTGAATTTTCGATAATTGGCTCGCAATCAAAGGTTTGGGTGGAGCGTTGGTATAATCCCATTTTCGACCATGAAACATATCCAGTTTCAATGTTTCTATAAGCCACGTAAGTGTCTATGCTGTCGGGTGAAACAAATTGAAAGAAAGGTAGATATTTGCGGCAAACGCCCAAAGAGTCAGTGATATAGACTGTAAATTTTAATGTGTCGCCAATGTTGTTTTTTAATAGATTTTTCCATTCCGAAATATCCAGAATTAGTTTGCCATTGTTGCAAAATTCTTTTATAACTCCTTGTTTTGTAGATATTTCCACCATTTCAAGAGTGCCGTCTGCGGCTTTAAAATTGAGCGGCGCAATGTTTACTGGTATTACAATATCAGTATAGTCGGGAAAGATGGCGGGTTTGGTGCTTGCGTTGGTATAATTGGAGATCTCTTTTGCACAACCGCTGATTATCAATAATATAATTATCCAAAATATGTTTTTCATTGTTTGGTGCTGTTTTTAATACTGATATTTTTTCGCATTGGATTGTCAAATGTGTAATACATCCAATATGTGTTAGAAAAATCTTGTTTTAAGATGTTGTAGGTGTTGCTGCCAGCATTGCTGGCTATTTGTGTAAACGTGTTGAAACGTGCTTTGGTATCGTTGTCAATCACTATCTCGTTGGTTTTGGGATTGGGTGTCTGTGTTTTTGACAAGTAGAGCACCACCGCTTCCTTGTAGTGTTTGGGGAGTTTTTGAAGATTGTAATGCGAAGATACAAGCACGTTGATAAAATTGTCTAAGTCGTTGTTTAATAGGCAGAAACTCAACATATAATCTGTTGCCACCTGATTGTTGGTGTTTGATAGCATTAGTTGCTCATAATTGCGGTATGCGGGCGACATAATGTAGTCGCGTTTTACAGATTCTTTCTGTTTGGATTGTACAAATTCTTCCGTAATCAAACTGTTACGCGCACCTGCAATATAACTGCGTCGGTCTTTAACAAAACTTTTAGCCAACATATTGCGGTTCAACTGGTTAAGGAAAATTTCAGCCTCGGAGAATCTGTTGGATATTATTAGGCAGTCGATAATTCGCCGCATTATGTATGGACTATTTTGATAATAGATTGCGCTTTCGTATGCGTATCGTAGCGAATTTGAAATCTGTCCCATTTGAAAATAGAGCGTGCTGGTAGGGTAGCATACATCGCCAGCAAGAGGTTCTTCGATGGTGAGTGCCTCGTTGCCCAAAAGTTGAGGATATTCAAATAGATACCTGCCCATGGTGGAGGTTTTGGCTAATGCCAGATTGTAATAAAAATTTACTGTGCGGTTGTAAAAGCCACATTTGAAACTTTTGTTTATAACGTATTCCCAATTTTCACATTCGCTTTCGTAACTGATTTTGGCGGCGAAACGTTGGTGTTTGAATTCTTTTTGTTGATATACAACTATTAAGGCGACTATCATTAACAGAATTGTGCCATAATAAAGGTGCTGTGAATATTTGAAAGGTTTCTCTTTTTTGTTGATAAAGTATTGAATAACAATTGATAATGGCAGTATGATATAGAAAGCGAAAATCACAGGTTGAAACATCTCTAAAATTGCGCGTTGCGATACTGGATAGTAGAAAATATATTTTGGAGTGATAGCCAATACAAATCGATAAAGTATTGCAGGATAGAATGTTGCTGCTGCTAATGCTACCGAGGATATGATGATTTTGTTTGGTTTCCGAGTTGCAAACGCAATAATTATCTCGCTTAAACTGAAACAATAAAGGTATAGTGGTCCGCAAAAATGGTAAACGGCAATTGCACCTATCGCCAATGCTAAAACATACAATTTGTTTTCTGCTGAAATAATATGCAATATGTTAATAACTATCAGCATTATAACAAATTGTGATAATATCTGGAATGCAAAGTAAATATTGTTGAAGCACATAACCGATACAAATAAAGGCAACAGCCACAGCAACGATTTGGAGGTGATATTAATATTGAAAATCTTGTTTGTGAGTTTGTTGAGCAGCCAAGCAGCCAATAATATTTCACCAATTAGCAGCACTCCGCCAAAATATGAATTGAAAAACTGCTCTATAAATAGCGAAAGATATTCCCCCAATCCACCTGGCTGTTTCAAGAAGTCTTTTAAATAATCCCAGTCGGTTAGGAACGCCGGATGCTGCATAATGTGGTAGCATTCTGTGCCTATGCCAAACATTACAAAAATCAATGCCGCCACATACAATACTGTAATTGTAATAATATGATTATTCAACTTGTTGTTTATCATGTTTTTATGATAAAAATAACTACCTTAATAAATCGTAATCGAGTGTTTTTTTTGACTTGCAATATTAATAATTTTATTTCAATATCCTAAATTCCACTCTTCTATTTGCTGCTCTGCCTTTTTCGCTGGCGTTGTCGGCTACGGGTTTTGAGGCTCCGTATCCAACGGCTGTGATGTTGGCGGTGTTGCAACCTTTGGTTACAAGATAGTTTTTAACCGATTGTGCACGTTGCTCCGAAAGTGATTTGTTGTGTTGCTCTGAGCCTTGACTATCAGTGTGTCCAGAGATTTCGAGGCGTGCCGATGGGTTTGATTTTAAGAATGTGGCAAGACGGTTGAGTTCGGGGAACGATTCTGATTTAAGATCGGCTTTGTCAACATTGAAGAATATGTTGCTCAATACGATAGAGACTTTTCCTGTGAGAATATCATCGATAGAGTGCATTATGATATTGTGTTCTATGTTTTTGCCAGTTAATAATTTAGCGGTGTTGAGGTTGCCGCTAACGGGATAATAGCCGGGGTGCTCAACAAAATATCCATAGTTTTTGCCGCCGGGAAGTGTTATAAAATAATGTCCTGATGTGGGGTCGCATTGAAGATTTCCGAGAATTTCGCCAGTTTCAAGGTCTTCCCATTTGATAGATGCGGGTAGAAATTTGCCCTGAGTGTCTTTTACATTTCCAAATATTGACGCCACGGCTTTTGGGCGCTTGCCTTCGGGAAGTTCTGCTATGCAAATGTCGCTACCGCTGTTGCTAAACTTAGTGAAAAACACCGACTTACCATCGGGCATTAGGGCGTAGTTATAATCGTTGTCGGATGTGTTGATTTCTTTGCCGATGTTTACTGGTTCGCTCCATTGTGTCCATGATGTATCGTTAAGACGTTGACTCATAAATACATCCAAGCGACCAAGCCCGTAATGTCCGTCGCTGCTGAAATATAGGGTTTTCATATCGGGAGCAAGCATAGGGCTACGCTCGGCAAAGGGTGTGTTGATAACGTTTCCGAGGTTTACAGGTTCGCTCCAAGTGTCGTCGTTCTTTTTTACGCAGACATAAATATCTGTGTTGCCCGATTGTGAGCCATGAAAAAGTTCTTCGTGGGGATGGTGGCGACCAATATTGCCGTGTCGGTCGGAGATGAAGAAAATAGCATTGCCATCGGGCGAAAACGATGCGTCGGCATCCCAAGCGTTAATCGAGTTTAGTTCCTCCATTTTTTGCATTGCTGACCATCCTTGATATCGTTTAGTTGCAAAATATATGTTGGAGTCTTTGTAAATGAGCAGCATATTACCGTCGGGACTTACCGCCAGGGGCGCTTCGTTGCCAAATGGAGTGTTAAACTCATTCATTGCTCTGGGTTTGCTCCATGTGCCGTCGATCTGTTTCACCGATGTGAACATATCTTCTCCGCCTATGTTGTCGGTGCGTCCGTGTCCGCAAAAATAGAGTGTGCGACCGTCGGCAGTGAGCACAGGCGCATATTCGTCGCCTTCGGTGTTGATGTTGGCACTAAACGACTTGGATGCTGTTTTGTTTGATTTCTCTTTCAATATTGCAATTGTTTTGTCGATTCCGCTTGCGTAGTTGGGAAACTTGTCGCGGTACTCTTTGAGAATATCTGCTGCTTCGGTCCAACGTCCGAAATCCAAGTATGGCGAAATCATACGCAATAGAGCCACGTAGGCAAGGGGTAGGGGAGCGGCTTGGTCGATATATTTTTTGTAATACTCTTCGTATGCTGAGTTGTAACGACTGTAAAGCATGAGTTTTTCTGCCGTTTCGGCGGTGGCAAAATCTTGTTTGTCGTTCTCGGTGTAAAAGGGGTAGTCGGGATATTGTTTAGCAAAACGCTGCATCTGACGAATTTCGCCTTCGCTGTAATATTCACGGCAAATTGATTTCCAGCCTTCTTCGTATTTTTTCAGTGCTGTGGCGGCGTATTTTGATTCGGGATAGTCGTCGGCAAATTTTTTGTAACCCCGAAACACACCTGCGCTATCAACTTGGTGCCACAGTAATTCTGCAAGACGTTTTTTTGCCTCCGCTACTTGGTTGTTGGCGCCATCATAGTTGGTGATAAACCATTCGTAATCTTGTTGAGCGTTGGTTTTGATTATTTTGTCGAGTTCTGCCTTGGCTATTTCGTTCATTTTGGCGTTGATGGTTTCGCCGTCAAATCCATAAATAGTGGAGCAGACTTTCTTAACATTTGCAGAGGCTCTTCCATAACGGTCGTTGGCATTGCGTACCATACGAAATGCTTTAATTGAGTTAAAGCCTTGATATTCAGGTGTGTTGTATACGAGTCCCATTCCGTACATAGCGGCTAAGGTTTCGTTCCCTTTGTCGAGCGCTTTGGAAAAAACCTTGGCGGCATCGTCGTATTTTTGTTTTGATAAGTTTTCAAATCCGGCTTTTAGGCTCTGACCATGTGCCGTTGCCCCAAAAAATAGTGCTACTATAATAAGGTGTGATTTTTTCATCTTTTTAAATTATTTAACAGCGGCAATTTATAAATAAGATTTTTTTTTGCCAAACTATTTTGTAAATTTGCTTTTGAAAAACTCATATAATTATGACAGGAGTAAACAAGGTTATATTGTTGGGAAACCTCGGACAGAAGCCCGATACGCGGTATGTAAACCAAAACCTTTCGTTTTCGAGGCTTTCGGTTGCCACCACCGAGTTGTACACCAATCTCAAAGGCGAACAAACACGTACCACCGAGTGGCACACTGTGGTTTTGTGGCGGCAGTTGAGCCGTTTTGCCGAGCAATATCTGCGTCAGGGCGACACCGTGTATATTGAGGGACGCATTAAGTCGCGTTTTATAGAACTTGAAGGAGGCGAACGGCGCAAGGTAACCGAAATAGTTGCCGACCGTTGCGATCTTATTGCCCATCACGATACGCCAAAAGAGGATTCTCAACCTGAGAATACTGAGCCGGAAACACCGGGAAGCGGCCTTCCGGGGTTAGATCTTGAAAACCTTCCGCAAAATATCCCTGCGGGCGACTCCTTGCCATTTTAATTTAAACGAACAAAATTGGACACTTTATTAATAAACTCTGTGATATTTAGGCCAATGCCGCGCGAGGCGATAATTCTTGCCGGTGTTATGGTGGTGTTGCTCGCTCTGATAGCATGGTTGGCAACATGTCGTTGTGCGTTTTCGGGTTTGAGCAAAAATATTACCGCCAATCTCAGGAACAACGACTCCCGTAGTGCCCGCCGTGTATGCCGTTTACTCGCACGTAAAAAAAGCGTTCTCAGTTCGTTGGCTATCGCCGAAATGTTTGCCTCGCTGATTTTTGCAATGTCAATAATGGCGTTTGTAAATTATGCCTCAAACCCTATTCGTGAATTTACGGCATTTTTGGATTTTTCACCAGCACCGTTTTTCCCATCACTTTGCTTGATTTTGGGAACGGTATTTATTGTGGTGATGGTGAGCGAGTTACCTTTTAGGGTAATGTCCGACAAACGTAAAGTAAAATTTGCACAAAAATCAGGATTCTTTATCCCTGTGGTATGCTTTTTTATGAAACCGTTCTCTGCTATTTCTTTGGCGGGACACAAAAAGTCGTCGGACAGCAGTGAAGAAATCTCTAATGCCATCGATGCCTCTACCAAAAACGGTGACGAAAAAGAGATGCTGCAAAATATTCTTACCTTTGGAGATATTGAGGCTAAGGAGATTATGACTCCGCGATTAGATATTGTTGCCGTGGAAAAAAAGCAAAGTTTTGCACAACTAAAAAAACTTATAGAGGAGTCGAACTATTCGCGAATACCAGTGTATGAGGATACTCCCGACAATATTTATGGCATTGTTTACGTAAAAGACCTTATTCAATATATCAACGAACTCGACGATTTTGATTGGAACAAATTAATTAAGAGTATCACCTTTGTGCCTGAAAATAAAAAGATTAGCGAAATTTTGAAATATTTTCAGCAAAACAAAAAGCATATGGCTGCCGTTACCGACGAGTTTGGTGGCATCAGCGGTCTTATCACTATGCAGGATATTTTAGAAGAGATTGTGGGTGAAATTACCGACGAGTTCGACGACGATGATTCCAACTATAAAAAAATCGACAGAAATAATTATATCTTTGACGGTAAGACTTTTATAGCCGATGTTTGTAAAGTTCTCGGCATTCCTGACGACTATTTCGACGACATAAAGGGTGACGCCGAATCGCTTGCCGGTGTTATGCTCGAAATCCGAAAAGAGTTCCCCTCGGTGGGTGAAGTTATTGTATATAAGGATATTAAACTAACCGCGACAGCAGTTTCGCTGCGCCGCATTGAAAAAATAAAGACCGATATTTCGGCGTTAAAAAAAGCATGAGTATGAAAAAACATATTTTTATAGTAGTTACTTTTATAGCAATTGCGTTTGCCATGTGCACCTCAACGCTTACCCCCAAGCCGCGAGCATATTTTCGCATTTCTTTGCCCGAAAAGCACTATTCCCGCATTACTGAAAAATTGCCCTACTCGTTTGAGATGCCGCAGTATTGTCATTTGGAAGACGAACAATCTCGTGGCGCCGAAAAATATTGGACCAACATTGTTTTTGATAAGATGAATGCCAAAATTCACCTGAGTTTCAAATATTTAGAGAATAATCTTGACACTCTTATCGACGATTCGCACACTCTCGCCTACAAGCACACTATCAAGGCCGACGCTATCGACAAAAAATACTACACCGATGATTCTGCCCATGTTTTTGCATTGGTTTACAACATCAAAGGCAACGTGGCAAGTCCTATTCAGTTTTTTGCCACCGACAGCGTTAAATGCTTTTTGCGTGGGTCGCTTTACTTCAACGCCACGCCAAACAAGGACTCGATAGCGCCTGTGTTGGATTTTGTGGCACAAGATATCACTCAACTAATTGAAACGCTCCGTTGGGAAAAATAATCGTTACGCTATGCCTCTGATTAATAATAAAATAGTATCCGACGACCTCTACATTGGGTTTTGGAAAATTTCTGAAACTAGTGAGGAACTGTTTGAAATGATTTTCCCATATTTGGATGAAACTGAAATTCAGCAGTTTAAGAATCTTTCGCACGAACGCCGCCGTTGCGAATGGCTTGCAAGCCGTATTCTTATCGCCGACCTTTTGGGTAAATATCAGAAGGTTTACTACAATTCGGCAGGAAAACCTTTTATTGAGGAGGACTTTAATATCAGTATCACACATAGTTACGATATTGCTGGCGTGATGCTCAGCCGTTGCAAAACTGTTGGATTGGATGTGGAGAAAATGAATCTGCGAATACTTAAAGTGCAAAACAAGTTGCTCGAAAAAACCGAGTTAGACGAATTGCAAGTGCTTGACGATAAGATTCCTAACCTTTATGTAAACTGGTGCGCCAAGGAGGCTATGTACAAAGCATACAATATCAGCGACTTGGACATCAAAAGCAATTTCCGCCTCGAATATTTTGATTATAAAAAGGATGGTGGATGTGTGTTTGGTTTTATCACCAAGGGCGATTTCCGACGCCGACTTTTGATTCACTATTTTACTTTCAATGATTATATGGTGGCGTGGTGCGCCGAATAAAAATATTTGATAATGAGCATTTTTCAAGATTATTTCACCGATGGCAAAAAACGAATCGCCATACTTGTTGACCCCGACAAGCATACTCCTGAATCTGTGGCTACTCTTGCACAAAAAATAGATTCAAGCCGTGCTGATATGATTTTTGTGGGTGGAAGTCTTGTTTCAAATTCTGTTTATGATATTATAAATGCCATAAAATCAGCCACAAGCAAACCTGTGCTTCTTTTTCCGGGTTCGCCGCACCAAGTGAGTGCCAATGCCGATGCTATGCTTATGCTCAGCCTTGTGTCGGGTAGAAATCCGCAGTTTCTGATTGGCGACGCCGTTTCTGCTGCTATGACTATCAAAAAATCTGGAATTGAAACAATATCAACGGCTTACATTCTTATCGACGGTGGCAGATGTTCTGCTGTTCAATACGTTAGCAACACTACACCCATACCTGCCGACAAGGTAGATATTGCTGTATCCACTGCTGTGGCAGCCACTTTGCTCGGTATGAAAGCCATCTATCTCGAAGCCGGTAGCGGTGCTTTGAATCCCGTTTCGCCTAAAATTATTTCCGCTGTGAAGCATAATACCAATGTTCCCTTGATTGTGGGCGGTGGATTGCGCTCGCAATCTGCTATAAAACAAGCCTTTGTCGCCGGAGCAGATATTGTGGTAATAGGTACGGCGGTAGAGTCTGATGAAGGTTTTTTGGATCAATGCGTGGTTTAAGCGCTTTTAATAATCTTCCTCACTTTCAAACATTGCGTTATGGAAAACTCTTCCAAAGCGGAATGTTAAAAATAGGTTTGTGATAAACTGTGGATTATCCTTTTGCGCTAATAAATCTAACTTTTTGAGAAATGCCGAAAACTTTACACCAGCCTCCAATGCAGTAAGTTTTGTATCGTGCTTGCCAAACTCAAAACTAAGTCCAGCCTTTACAAAAGCACCCGGCACAGCGGTAATTTCGTCGAATCCTTTTGAAAAACTTGATTTGCCGAGTATAGTGATTGAGGTTTGGTGATGAATGTTGTCGAGGTCGAATTTTTCAGACTTAATTTCGTCTTCGGAATACCAGACTTCGTAATAAATAGGTTTGAGTAGCGCAACGGTGGCTCCGCCGAAATAGAAAACGCGGAATTCCACGCTGTTGAGGTCTTGTTTGTGAAAGAGAGAGCGTTGCCTGCCGCGAGAGTAGAAAAACTCCATACAGAAATTTTTCTTACCGTAACAGTATTGTCCGTAGCCAGTAACGTATGCGTTGGCCATACGGAACTCTTGTGTGTGCTTAATTATTGAGAATCCGGCATCCCATAAGTTTTTCTTATAAATGCTTACGAATTTTCCTGAACGATAATCCATTTCGAATCCGTTGGTTTTAGCGGAAGCCGATAGCGACCATTCATTGCGCACGAGAATTTTTTTTTCGGTGTCGATTTCTCCTTGCGCCAATACGTTTAGTGATAATGCCGATGCAATAAGCAGCAGGCCAAGTCTTTTCATCTCTCTGTCTGTGTTTTTTGTTGCTTATCTGCCAATAGTTGTTACCGACGACTGGTAAGCCGGACAAGCCGGTTTAGACGAACGGCATGATGTGAATGCTATGCAAACTATTGCTAATAATGCCACTATATACAATGTCTTTTTCATAGTGTGTGTTTTTTTTAGTTATTAAATCAATTATCTTAGTACCATTGTTATGTTTGTACCTTTCTTTAAAAACGCAAATCTAATCAATTTGTTGGTTTTTCATATATTTTTTTGAATAATATTAAAAAATTACTTTAAATGTGATGGTAATTTTGGCTTGTTTGAGCGGGAGAAACTCTCCGTTTTCACGTCCCAATGCCCACGTAAGGTCTATATTGGAGTGGTTTTGCTTTATTCCTAAGCCTATGCCTATGCCCGATGGAGTGTCTTTTATGTTTTTACATTGATAGACGGCTATGTCGTATAGCGCAAAAAGCGAAAAATTGTTGTATGGTTTGTAGCGCAGAGTGTTGTTGATGGCAATGTATTTGTCGGCGTAAAAATAGTTTTCGTCAAAACCCCTGAGAGATGAATATCCTCCAAACCTATATTTTTCGGGCATATAAGTTTCTGCACTGCAATATTTTATCTGCGATTTTGCCTGTGTGGTTATTTCTAATCGTCGGGCTATGGTACGGTTGTATGCCAAATTCAGTCGTAATTCTTGACATGGGTCTTTGATGCCATTGTGGCTTCGCGAACCTATCGCTGCTCCTGCCGAGGCTTTAAAAATGCTTTGATGGTTTGCCAACAACCATTGAATATCAGCACCATAGAGTATACTTTTGGTTTTGCCTACCAACGATTCTGCGCTTTCGGGAATAAGCCAAGTGGATGTGATGTCGGTGATTATGCTGGCATACTCGGATAATGAAAGGTGTAGTTTGGGATTGAGCGATACAAACACGCATGATGTGTCGGTTTTGTCGATAAGTGCGTTTCCCTCAGCCGATATTACCGACCCGAAAAGATATGGTAGGAGTATATTTGTTGTTAGTTTTTGCGAATTTTGTTTGTATCCGTGCCAGTCGAATCCAAATATCTCGCCTTTGCCAAAATTGTTTGCCAACCTCAGATGTGCGTTTCCTGTGGGATAGTATTTGGCTTTTTGGTCGTTGTACATAAGAGCAATGCCTGCTTCTGCCGAGTTGGCTTTTTGTTTTTGAAGATAAATAAATATGTCGGCGCCGTCGGGATGAAACTCGGTTTGTGCTGGTTTTGTTGATTCAAGTATGCCTGTATTGTTGATTAGAGCGTCGGTCTTGCTCAGCCGCCGTTGCGAAAATTGTTTGCCCGGATGCATATACACTGTGCGGTAGATATATTTGGGTGAAATTTTTGAACCTCCTGGTAGGTATATGTTGCTGATTTGAAAATATTTACCAGATGAAATAGTGTAATTAAAAACCACCTTGCCTTGTTTTATCACTACCGAATCGCACACTGCTTTGGCAAATGGATAGCCGGTGTTGGCGTAGTTGATTATTAATTTGTTGATTTCTTTGTGGATTTGAGAAGTGTCGAAAGAGTGCCGCCATTGTTTTAGTTGGATAATGGTTTGCGATGAATCTCTAATTATTACCGATGTGGCAACATGGTTTTGAGCGGTGGTTAGTGCGCAAACAAATACCGCCGCTGCTGTTATCAAAGTTTTTTTTGCTTTATTTAAAAAAAATATTAGTGTGCTATTTTTCACAAAATCAGTTATTTGTATTTTTTTTGCAAAATCCGTTGCAAAAAAAATATCGTCAAGGTATTGACAAATTAATAATAATTTCGGATATTTGTAAGAGTAATATAAACACCTAAATTATGGCAAGCATTATTAAGAAAAACAAGACTGACAATTCCCAACAGTTGGGCAAAGTCAAATGGTACGACACTACTAAGGGTTTCGGTTTTATCGAGAGCGAAGACGGTAGCGACGTATTTGTGCATTACACCGGAATTCCGTTTGTGAATGGCAAGAAAGTAAATCTTAAAGACGACCAACGTGTTTCATTTGAAATAACTGAGGGCAAACGTGGTCCTCAGGCCACAAATGTATCCGTTTTAGGAAATTAATTTGTTTTCATTTTGTAAACGTTTAAAGGTTAGACATCAAAGGCGGGTTTTGGCCCGCCTTTTTTGTTTGTTATATTTTCTCAACCTTCTATTTACTTTTTGAAGTGATGATAATATCGCATCCTAGGTTGCGAGCCTTGTACGATGTGGTAAAATCTTTTATTTCTTTAGCGTTGATGTTGATGTTGCGTGCACGAAGCAATGTTAGGCTTGTGTGTGCGTAAAGGTAGTCGAGACCGGCAGCGGTAACTTTGGTGTCGGAGCAGTCGATTTCGCGGAGAGTTTTCACATGCTGCAAGGGACGAATTGTAGAAACATTAGTGTGCGAGATGTTGAGGTATGCGAGCATCTTGGCGTATTGCAGGGGTGTGAGGTCGCTGATACTTGTTTCGCTGCAATTAAGAGACGACAAGTTGTTTTTTTCAAGACCTGCTAATGAGAAAAGCGACTGGTTTTGTGAAACGTCGAGTTCCTCCAATTTTACAAGTTTAGAAATCACAAGCAGACGGTTTACTGTGCAGTAGTGGACATCCAGTTTTCTTAGCTTTACGAGTTTCTCAAGCGGAGCTAGGTCTTTAACCATCGTGTTGCCGCAGTTGAGTTCTTCAAGCTCAGTAAGTTCGGCAAGTTCTTTCAACGAAGTAAGGTTGTCGTTGTCGGAGCAGTTGAGGTATTTTAGACTCTTTGCTTTGGCAATACCTTGAAGACTAGTGATGCGTGTGCCGCTGCAGTCAAAATAGCGTAATTCAGGCAAACCAGCCAGAGGACGTACGTCGGTGATTTCCTCATGACCAGCGCATGAAAGATTTTGTATGTTTACAATCTGCCTTAATTGTTCGTCGGTGGGGTCTTGATCTTTGCCTTTGAGCTCCTGCTCCTGAAAGATTTTTTTCCATTCGGGTGAAAGGCTGTTCCACCAAGCACGGTAACTCTCTTGTGCCCAAAGGTTTGTAGAAAGTATTACCGATAGAATTGTTAGTGTCAATAATTTTTTCATAATTCAACCATATTTAATATTAGTTATTTATTTTAAAATAATGAATCTATTTATTTAACGCACCAGATTGCTAAAACCCTATTCAAAACTACAAAAAAAAAGTTAAAAATCCAATTTTAGCTGTCCTGGCATCTCAAACAGAGTGGGATAGTCCTCGTCAAACTTTTTCAACACGGTAGTCATCACTGTCTCTCGTATAAACTTGGCTTTGTTGTCTACTTTGTATTTTTTGCAGTAGTTGGCAAAAGCCTGCATTTCAAAGTCGTTGAGAACTATTTCTATACGGTGTTTGCGTTTGAATTTTTGTATGTCTTCTTTGCTTTTTTTGGGTCGTTTAACAGCCATTGTAGTATTGATTTGGTACTATTCTTATTTTTCGTAAATATACAAAAAAAGTTTTTACAAATATAATGCTTTTATTTACTTTTTGTTATAACGATGCTTTTTTTTATTTCGTTAATATTTTTACGTGTTTTCTATACATGTATCTCAATAGCATTGCGGTAACTATTGCACTAGAAATGCCAATTGCTAAATACCATATAATGCTCATATTATCAGATATTTTGACATCGTTCCCCGTGACGAAATACATAGTTACAACACCAAAATTGTTGAAAAAGTGCGCCGCTACTGGTACTAAGATGTTTCGTGTGCATACGAGCATGAATCCCAGCATAAATCCGAGCAGAAGTCGCGGCACAAATCCGTAAAACTGAAAGTGAAATGCGCTAAAGAGCACTGCAGCCACAAATGCCGCCAGTATTGGATGTTTGCCTGTAAGCATTTTTTGTAGTGTGGCTCTAAAATAAAGCTCTTCTCCCACAGCAGGAATTGCTGCCAGCACTATTATATTATAAAGGTATGAACCAAAATTGTCGGTAATCAGCATTTGTTCTGTTATGGCTTTGGCGTGTTCTTCTTTTTGGCGCATCCATTCTTCTGCGCTTTTGAGAAAATCTGGCAGTGTTAAATGTTCGTTCCATTCTGTGAGACAAGTGGTAAGTGGAATCACCGCTACCATTGCAATCAATGCTATTATATAGGTCTGTTTATCAGTTTTCTGTGTTAAATAAAGCCCTTCTTTGAGGCTGTTGTCAAACAATAATGTGCATATCAAGGCTGGTACAACAAATATTGTAAGCGATGTAAGTATTTGATATATTTTTAGATAAGATGTTTCCGAAATTGCTTGGGTAACCTCAATGCCTAACAACGATGCGTAAATAATTGCGCCCGCACTACCTATTATCAATGCAAATAACAAACAAACCAGAGTTATTATTAGTAATGATACTAATTGTCCACATGTGCCTACTTGTTTAAACTTTTGAAATTGCCAAAACATTGCTCTTTTTTAATTTTGTCGCAAATATAGTATTTGGTACGAAATTATGGAGATTTTTTTTGTTTTTCTCGTAAAAAATCTTGATATTTGATAAACTAAATTTATTTGTTTTTTTACTAATTAAACTTTCAAAAATGAAAAAGATTTTATTTCTTATTGCACTGACAATATGCACATTGCAAGGATTTTCGCAACATCGCGGCGGACGCGGAGGATATGTCAATTGGATGACTATTGCTGTTAAGGGCGGCGCTGGCACGTTTATGATGCTCAATCAAGACCTCAAAAACACCGAAGGTTTTACTCTCGAGGCATTTTCTCCGTCGTTTTGCTTTGGCGGACGATACGGAATTGTTTTTGGCAACTATGTGGGTGTTTCGTTTGAATACCTTGGAGGTGGTTTTAAGCAGAAATTTAACTTTAAAGATGGTAATAGCACTGTAAACGGCAATTTTAACTTTGGTTGCACCGATATGCTTGCATTGCTCAGATACACTGGCGATTACGGTTTTTACGCCGAGGTTGGTCCTAAGTTTACAACCGTTAAAAAGGCTAAAGGCACAATTGATAAAATTGCTGAAGATGAGGATGTTGACGACCAGTTTAAAGATAAACTTATGTCTATCGCTTTCGGAATGGGTTTTATGCCATACAACGGCGACCGTGTTCAAGTAAGTCTCGGTGCAAGAGCTGCTTACGGTTTTAAAAATATGGTGGAAGACAATCAAAACCCATTTGATTTTGTAAACCCAAGTATCACTACCGAAACCAAACAGTTGAACGTTCAGATTCTCTTAGAGGTCAACTATTTCTTTGCTAAGTTCGGTACTGCCAACTGCGGACGACACGGCATAGAATTCTTCAAATAACAAGATTTTTGATAAAGATAAATAACATAATATTATGGCACATAAGACATTAAACGCGCTCGACTTTACTGTTAAGATGCTCGATGGCAAATGCACCATTCCTTCGCCGCTCAACCTAAAAAATGCCGACGGCGACGATGAGTACGATTACGTAAAAGACGGTGAGCGAATACTTTACGACGCTTCTACTAAGAGCCTCGAAGATTATAAGAAAACTGGCAAGATGCCTATCTCGTTTGAAAAGGCAGGTCCTAAGGAGAAAATTTATTTTCAGCCCGACAAAACTAAGGTGGCTATTGTAACTGCCGGCGGTCTCTGCCCGGGTCTCAACAATGTGATCAAAGGTCTTGTAACTCAGCTTAATCAGCGTTACAAGGTGCACAATGTGGTTGGTATCAGATATGGTTTCCGTGGATTTAAACCCGGGTTCGACCTTGTGCCGCTTACATCCGAAATTGTTGACCGTATTCACCTTCAAGGCGGTAGTTTCCTTGGTTCGTCGCGTGGTGAACAGCCTTCGGAAATGATTGTAGACGTGCTTCAACGTCAGAATATCAACATACTCTTCTGCATCGGTGGCGACGGTACTCTGCGTGCTGCCAAGTCGATAGCCGAGGAGATTAAACGCCGTAATTTAAACATCGCAGTTGGCTGTGTGCCAAAGACTATCGACAACGATATCTGCTTTATCGACAAGAGTTTCGGTTTTGAAACAGCATTCTCGGTGGCTTCCGAAATCGTTATCAACGCTCACAACGAGGCTAAGGGTGCTTACAACGGCATTGCTATGATTAAACTTATGGGTCGCGATTCGGGATATATCGCCGCCAACACTGCCCTTGCAACAGGCGAGGCAAATTTTGTGCTGATTCCCGAAATGAAATTCGACCTCTACGGACCTAACGGCTTTATTACCAAGCTCCGCGAACGTCTCGAAAAGCGTCATCACGCTTTGATAATTGTTGCCGAGGGTGCTGGTCAGTTCCTTTTTGAGGGCGACAATGTGGAGCGCGACGAGAGCGGAAACGTTAAGTATCAGGATATTGGCGTTTTCCTCAAAGATAAAATTACTGAGGAGTTTAAAAAAGACGGATTCCATCACTCTATCAAATATATCGACCCGAGTTACATTATCCGCTCGTCGCCAGCCAACAGCAACGATAGTAAGTTCTGCAATCTTCTGTCTCTCAATGCAATACACGCGGCTATGGCGGGCAAGACCGAGTTTGTGGTAGGTCACTGGAACGGCAATTTCACCATTCTGCCTATCTCTGCCACTGTTGTAGAGCGCAAGCGTATCAACCTTGAAAGCGAACTTTGGGGCAACGTGCTCGAAATCACCGGTCAGCCCATCAAAATGATAGCCAATCCCGACGAATCGGCTCAACTTGACTACATCCCCCCGCAGAGCCAACCCACTATGAAGGGTAAGAAAAAGGAGATTGATTAATTTAAGATAAGAAATTAGGGGAAATTTTCCCAACATTTCCCCTAATTTCCCTTTTATTTCTGATAATAATAAATTTCCTCCCACGGCACATAAACAGGCTTGGGTTGGATGCTGTCGTAGATAACTATGGTTTTTAGGATTCGTGAGGTCAGCACAATATTGCCACTACCACCGATAACGTTGGTATGCATTTTAACAGCACCTGTAATCTCCTGATTGTCAAACGTTCCGGCATTATAGTTGTTTATGGCTTTGAAATAATAATAGGCATCTTCGTTGATAGATTCTATGCCTACGGTTTCGGAGTAATAATATTTTGTGCGCGAAAGGTCTGACGAATCTTGTTGGTTAAATATTTCTGTTTCAGGAATTATTACAGACATTTTGCTCTGATCGTTTTGGTAAATATGGTTTATATCTGCTATTTTGTAGTATTTCATATTGCATTTGCCACCAGCAAAACGAGCGTTTTTGAATACCAGACATGAGTTTTCGATACCGTCCATAAGTTCGGTTTCAACATTAAATCCTTCGTCGGTGAGGAGTAATTCGCCTTCGTAATTGATTTTTGTATAAACATTTATTGTTTCTTGTATAGTGTACACAGTATCGCGTAGCGACTGCCATTCTATCCCGTTTTCGTCTACCATGATTGTGGGAATCTGTTCGTAGAATGGTCTTTGAATGGTTTTGGTGCAATTAGTCATCGTATAGAGGCGGTAGTAATTATTCCCTGATGATATGTCGTTGAAATTTAGGTTAAAGCGAAACATATCGGCATAATTTGGCTGTTCGTCGTAATATTCATGGTAAGGACGGTCTTTTTCAATTGTATATTCAATGCTAAAATCAGAAATTTTGGAGGGCATAACACCTTCAGAATAAGCGTGTTTGTTGCCGTGGTAGATGTCGAAACGCACTTTGTCGCCATCGTGGAGAATGGTCTTGATAGGGTAACGACCTTCAACAGTGTCGGCTGCTGTTACAATTTCTTTAGTTTCGCCGTTTACAGATAGTTCTATTCGTGCATCGTTGATTTTTGTGGCACGCTCCATACCTGTTTCGCTAACGAAAACGAAGTTTATATCGCTGTCGGTGAATATAAAGCCATTGGCACATAGCACCCCAACAGTGTTAGTGGCGTTGAGTTCAATATCTTCTTTGCATGATGTGGCAAAGGTTAATATCGTTAGTATTATCAAAAGTTTCTTCATGGTTTTTGGTTTTAAAATTTGTAAGTAAAAGTAAATGAGGGTATTATTGGAAGAATAGTAATTTTGCGCAACACGTGTTTATATGTTGGATGCATTGGATCTTCGGGATGATATTCTTCTTTTACCCGCGAAAAAGCGAAGTTGGGATTTTTGGCGTTGTAGGCGTTGTATACTGATATGTTGAATATTCTTTCGCAGTGTTTTTTCTGTTTATGAAAATTGATGCCCACGCAGAGAATGTGCGACGCCGGAAGTTCGTAGTTGTTGCGATTTTCTACGTAATCAATTGTTGCGCTATTGCTTGGGTCGTTAACGAAGTCGTTTCCGTTCCAATATGATAATTGATTAATATCTGGTGGGAGCATAATGTCTTCTTTGGAGAGCGAAATTGTTGCGTGTGCACCTGAAAAAAATGTCCAATTGGCGTCGATGTCGATATGGTCGTTGATTTTTTGCGAATAAACTATGCTGATATTGTGTCGACGGTCGTAGGCAAAGGGGAATGGTTTGCCGTAATTTACTTGTGAATCATCAGCAAAATCGCGGTCGGCTTTGGATAATGTGTACGAAATCCATCCTGTGGCTTTGCCTTCGGTGCGTTTAGCGAGTATTTCAATGCCTTTGGAACGTCCTTCGCCCATTGCCACCATATCTTGCCATTTGCCCGAAAATCCCATAAAACTCATACCGTCTTTGTATTCAAGCACGTTGTGGAGTTCTTTGTAATAGCCTTCTATCGAAAATTCCCATCCTTTAACTTTGGTGGTATATGCACCTATTGAATATTGTTCGGCTGTTTCGGGTTCTATGTTTTTGGTGATTGGCACCCAAAGGTCGGAGGGCAACGCAATTTGCGATGATGTAAGCAAGTGAACGCATTGACTCATACGAGTATACGATGCTTTAAATGTCCAAAATGGTGTGGCTGTGTATTTTAATGAAAAACGTGGTTGGTAATTGTTGTATGCTTTGTCTTGCACTTTAAATAGTGTGTAGGCAAATCCGGGAATGGCTGAAAGTTGGCGTGTAATTTTCCATTCGTCTTCAATGTAAATGGATAACTCGTTGGCATAGATGGTTTTGCCACCGGGCACTACTGTTGTGGTATCTATGTTGTCTTCGGGAAATTCCGAGGATTTCGATTTAATTTTAGATAATGATGTTTCGGGTTTGAATTCGTGATAAATGTAGTTGAAACCGTATTTAATGGTATGTCGGTCGGTGGCCATAAAGTCAAAATCAGTGGCTATGCCATAGTCTGTAATCGATGAATTGTATTCTTGTTTTGAATACTCTTCGCGCCACGCTAATGGGCTTTCGCTATGATCGTCGAATTCAGAACCTACAACCATTTTGTATTTATTGTAAGATATTGTGGTGTTGTTAAATAGCCGTGGCGAAAATACATGATTCCATCGTATGGTAGAAATTAAATTGCCCCAACGAAGATAGATTTTTTCATCGTTTTTTTCTGCAAACGTACCAGTTAATTGACGTCCATTTTTGTCGAAATATGTTTCTTCGTATTTGTCTTTGTATTTGTCTCTAACCCAAAACTTATCTACGCCGCGGTAAAAACTTACATAGAGGCGGTCTTTGTCGCTGAATTTGTGGTTTACTTTGGCGTTGAAATCGTAAAACCAATATCCTGCGTTGATTTTTTCATCGTCGTCGATATTGGCTTGGGCAATTTTCATTACAGGCCACATCAATAGCGACATATAAGTGCTGCGTGCTGAGAGCGAAAATGAGGTTTTGTCTTTTACAATTGGTCCGTCGATGTTGAAACGCGATGTGAGCAAGCCAATTGAGAAGTTGGCGTGATAGTTGTTCATATCACCGTCTTTGGTGCGCACGTCGATTACCGATGAAACTCTGCCGTTGTATCTTGCTGGAAACGATGATTTATAGAAACTTACCTTTTTTACGGCTTCGGGGGTAAACACCGAAAAAAATCCAAAAAAGTGGTCTACTTTGTAAACTGGCGAACCGTCTAAGAGTATAAGGTTTTCGTCGCCGCCGCCGCCTCTAACGTATAGCGCAGATGCTCCTCCAACGCCCTGCTGCACTCCGGGGGTAAATTGTATGGCTCGCAAAACGTCGGTTTCGCCAAGCAACGATGGTGTGTGTTCTATTAGTTTAACGGGAATATCAAGCGAACCCATTCCTGTGGCTTGAATGCCCACATCTTCGCGTTGAGCCGTTACCACAACTTCCTCTAACTGAACATTATCAGATAGTTGGATATTCATCAAGGTGTCTTTGGTGAGGTTGATTTCCACGGTTTTGGGTGTGTAGCCCACGTACGTGAAACTCAGCGAGTGTGCGCCCTCGGCAAGTGTGAGCGAGTAAAATCCAAAAACGTTGGTGATTGTGCCTTGAAGCGTGGATTTGTCGTAAATGGTGGCTCCGATGGCGGTTTCTGATGTTTTTTCATCTGTGATGTATCCGCTTATGGTGTACTTTTTTTGAGCGGATAAACTCATTGTTAGGCAACAACATAGAATAGTTGCTGCAAAATATTTATTCATATTTTAAATAATTAGTTTGTTATAATAAATAGGCAGCAAAGGTATTTATTATTTCGCTAAATGCAAAAAACTGATTACTTTTGCCCGCTTTTATTATTATTATGGAATTTATCGTAGCCCTCAAAGAACACAGGTATTTAGGCTTTTTGCTTGTGCCGCATTTTGTGCAACTGTCGTCTACCGGCGGTCATTATGATATTAAGGAAAATGTTGTGTCTGACGACGTTAGAACCTATCCCGACCGCTATACCGCAGAGCAAAAGCAGATTGCGATTCTTGCTTCGGAATGTAGCGAAACTCATATCACCAAGAGTTTCGGCGGCCGCAAGTGCGCCACACCTCAGGAGTTTTTTGCGTCGCACGATGCCAAGTATATCGACGAATATGTGCGTCCGGCTATTGATAAAAAGATTGTGCAGATTCTCAACATCTGCCGCACCGCTCACATCGGGGTTTATTACAAAGACCCAGCACTAAAAACTGTGCTCGTGGACGACCGTATCGAATTTGCATCGCAAAAGGCGGAGGCGGTTTTCAACTTTGTGCGCACCGATGTGGAGACTCAATATTTCCTTACTGTAAAATATAAAGACAAGGTAATCAATCTGTTAAATAAGAATGTGTATGTGCTTTCGTATCAGCCGTGCGTGTGCGTTATCAATCGTCGCATTCTGTTTTTCGACCGTATTGATGCCAAAAAACTCGTGCCGTTTATCTCAAAAAAATATATTCCTGTGCAAAAGCGCGTGGAGCCGCAGTATTATCAAAAATTTATCCTCAACACCATAAAGGAGAATTTTATTGTTAATCCTTCGGGTTTTAAAATCATTACCCAAAATCCTGAGCCTAAGGCAGTTTTGATGGTGGAGCACGATTTGGAGGGTTACACTGTTTTTGTGCTAAAATTCAAATACAACGGAATCGACTTTCTTGCTACAAGCCGCAACTTGGTGGTTGTTAAGTTTATAGAAAACAACGGCGATTATCTGTTTACCAAACTTGTGCGCAATCTCGATTACGAACAGGAGGTGGAAAATGCCGCTTTTGATATTTTTAAAACTCGCGTCAACCCCGGCACTTACCGCATCAAGAGCGATGCCAACGACCCAAAAATTCAAGAGGCGTTTGCTATTAACTGCTTGAACAACAATAAGGAACAACTTGTTCAGGCGGGCATCACCATCGAACAGAATCTTAGCCAAAAGAACTATTACACCGGCTCTATACGCTTGGATATGAAGGTTAAGAACCGTACCGACTGGTTTGATATCTATGCCATTGTAAAACTCGACGGTTTAGAGATTCCGTTTGTTTCACTTAAATATTACATTATCAACGATATACACGAATTTACCTTGCCCGACGGTCGTGTGGTGGTGCTGCCCGACGAATGGTTTGAGCGTTTTCGCGATATGTTTATTTCGGGCAGTTTCGACAAGGATTCTGGCAATATCATACTAAAAAAATATCAGTATCTTGCCTTGATGTCGCTGCCGTTAGATTCGGACGAAAAGGATTCTATTGCCGAACTTGAAAAGAAACTTTCTGATTTTGACTCAATTCCGATGGAGCAGCCGCAAAATATCAATGCTCAATTGCGTCCCTATCAGATTACCGCCTACAACTGGCTTAAAATGATGCGCGACTATAATTTTGGTGCGTGCCTTGCCGACGATATGGGTTTGGGTAAAACTCTTTGCACGCTTTCGGTGCTTGCCAACAGCATTCTCCTTGCCGACGACAACACACGCCCGGGCGAACTTTTTACTATCGAACACAAAATTCCATCGCTTTTGCTTGTGCCTAAGTCGCTTATTTACAACTGGAAAGCCGAGGCGAAAAAGTTTGCTCCGCAGTTGAAAATTATTGAATATTCGGGCAATAACCGTCAGCAACTTGTTCGCTCGTTTAAATATTACGATGTGGTGATTGCTGGCTATTCTATTATGCGAAACGATATTCAATATTTTGAAAAACAGGAGTTTAACTATGTGATTTTAGACGAGAGCCAAATGGTGAAGAATCCTCTTTCTAAAACCTATCTTGCCTTAATGAACCTCCGTTGCCGACATCGCCTTACGCTTACGGGCACGCCGCTCGAAAACTCTCTCACCGACCTTTGGAGCCAGATGAACTTTATAAATCCGGGTTTGCTCGGCTCGTTGCAGGTGTTTAAAAAACGTTTTGTGCTACCAATTGAGCGTGGTGCCAACGAAACTGCTGTCGAAAAACTACAAAAACTAATTTATCCCTTTATTCTTCGTCGTACCAAACAGCAGGTACTCAGCGATTTGCCAGAAAAAATCGAACAGACTATATTTTGCGAAATGACCGATGTGCAAGCCGAAATTTACGAACGTGAAAAATCGAAGGTGCGCAACCAACTTTTCGACCTGATGGACAAAGGTTTGCTTTCAAATTCTACAATGGATGTGATTCAAGGTCTTGTAAAACTCCGTCAAATTGCGTGCAGTCCCGCCCTTGTAGACAATGCCTATCAAGATGGCAGCGGCAAAACCGATGAAATTATGATGATGCTTCAAAACGTTGTAGACCAAGGTCATAAGGTGTTGGTTTTTTCATCGTTTGTAAAGCATTTAGATTTGATAGCCAATGAGTTGCAGCAGCGCGGATTAGATTACGCAATGCTTACCGGACAAACCGAGGAGCGCGAAAACGAGGTTGAAAAATTCCTCTCAAACGATGATGTGCCTGTCTTTTTAATTTCTATCAAGGCAGGCGGCACAGGTTTGAACCTTACCCAAGCCGATTATGTGTTTATTATCGACCCGTGGTGGAATCCCGCCGTAGAGGAGCAAGCCATTGCCCGTGCCCACCGTATTGGTCAGAAAAACAGCGTGATGGTTTACCGATTTATCTCTGCCCGCACAGTGGAGGAGAAAATTCAGGTGCGTCAACAAAAAAAGGCGGGACTTGCAGCGGCTTTCGTTAATGAAACCACGCTGTTTAATCCCGCGCTCAAAGAAGATGTTCTGGATATCTTGGAATAACGGCTTATTCGGCGTCGTTAACTTCCTCAGAATCTGTACCTAAACGTTCATCGAAAATGTCGGCGATGCGATTGTATTCTTCCTCGTCTTCAATGCTTTCGAGGATTTCTTCGTCGCCAGATTTTGAAAGACGCATAATAACCACTTCTGTTACATCGTCGTCGTCGGCTTTGTCGTCGAGTTCTTCGGGGTTTTCGTAATAGGGTAGGAGTGCGTAATACTCTGTGCCATTGTCGGTTCTCATATCGATTATTTCAAAATCGTGGTTTTGACCGTTTTCGTCTTCAAGGCTTATTACTTGAATTTCGTCGTCTTCGTTGATTTGTTCTGCGCTCATTGTAAATGGGTTTTAAAAATTTGGATGCGCAAAGGAAACAATAATAATGCTAATTTCAAAAATTATTTTTCATCTCCGCGAAGATACTTCTACTGTTGCGACACGAAATTCATAAACCTATCGATACATTCAATTTTCGCTTTGTTGGGCAGGTCAATTAGTTGAGCACCGTTGTTAAATTCCATAACGCTCTTTGTATTTGGTTGGTATTCAACCCATTTTGGAAGTCCTGCTCCGTTGGGATTACCGCAAGATTTTGCAAAGTTTACCCAATATTCTTGCATTATGTCAGATACTTTTTTCTCCTCGGGATACTTGTCGGCTTCCTCGTCGAACCTACCACTCAGATACATACAGTCGTCGGCGTGCGCTGCTCCTCGGCGGTTGCCATCTGCATATACGGTTTTCTCCGATTTCTGAGCCAAATATGCCACATACACAGGACTTTTGCCTGTTTTTGTCTGCAAATTTGCCCAAGTGTATGCCGGCCATCCAAACTGAACATCGCGTGTTAAATCTCGTATGCTAAACAGACATTCTTCGTCGTTGTTGCCAGGGTAATGATACTTGACACTGTCGAGCCAATTTGCGGGAAATTGCTGACTATTGAGTATTGCCTCATATTCATTTACGCTTACCGACGCAATTCCTGCCGCACCTTCGTCGCTATTGTGCATAATCAGCACTGGCACGTCGTTGTATTTGCCGGTCTCATATAGTTTATACATTGATTCGGGAATCACATAGCCGTCCACAACCGGGAATGAGGGATAGAATACATTATTGCCTGTCAACGCTTTGGCATCCATCTGGCGCATCTCGGCAATTGTTTTTACATTAGCCCTTTCCATAAAACTTTTGGTTTCTTCCATCATCATACTTTCGGTATATGTGCCCATATTCGTTTTAGAAATATACGCACCACTCTGACTTATGCAGGCGCAGAAAAGTCCCTTTGCCAAAGGCGACGCGCACAGAACGTTGCAGCACATAGCACCCGACGATTCGCCAAAGATTGTAACCTTCGATGGGTCGCCGCCAAAGTTTTTGATATTGCGCTGAATCCATTTGAGTGCATAAATCTGATCAAGAATGCCGTAGTTGCCAGAGTGACCTGTGGGCGATTCTTTTGCCAATCCGTCGCTCACCAAAAATCCCAAAGCACCGTTGCGGAACTCAATTGAAACTGTGATTACACCTCTGCGTGCAAGGCTCTCCCACAATGTGCCGCCGTAATGCTCTGTTGAGAAACTGCCTCCGTGAATATACACCATCACGGGCAATTTTTCATCTACGCTTTTGGCAGGGGTTACAACGCTCAGGTAGAGGCAGTCCTCGTCCATCATATCGTATTTAATGTAACTTTTTTCGGGTTGCGGAGGCCATTTGGCTACGTCTTCGGCTTTTAAAACGCCTTCCCACGGTTTTACAGGTTGAAGCGGTTTCCAACGGAGGTCGCCCAAAGGAGGTTCGCAGTATGGAATTGCCTTATATACAGCAAGATCGTTGCCATCGAGGAGGCCTTCTACCTCGCCGCCTTCTACGTGTGTTCTCAATATTGGCTGCGCTGTGCAAGCCGTAGTTGCCATTAGTCCAAGGACCAATAATTTCATTAATTTTTTCATAAGGAATCTGAGTTTAATGTTTTACATACTTATAAAAGAACATCAAACGTGCCACTTATGATAATGCTTTGATAATGAGTTGCTTGTGCTTTAATAACGGTTGTGAAATTGTAAATTTTTTTTACACTTATGTAAAAATCTATTACACTATGGGTTTACAAAATTAGTTTTGCTGACTCTCTTTTTTGTTGTTGGCATTGTGGCGCACAATCACGTCGGAGAGGAGGTCTTTGCGGGTGATGGCGGTGCCTTCTTTTGGAAAAATGTCGCTACCCGACGATTCGGTAATGATAAGTTGCTGTATGGTAGTGATATACGAATCGTTGCCGTTCTTGTCGGTAATCTGTCGGGTTTCTTCGCCGATGCAACTTTGCAGATACCATTTGCCGTCGATGGGTGTGTAGTTAACGTGGTATGCCATACGGCGGAACACCATATCCACGGTTTCGCCCTTGCGGTTTTTGGCGGTGAGTTTTTTGCCGTCGGGGATGATTTCAAATTCGAGACGTGCTATGCTTTTGCTCGTTTTTTCTATAAACATCTTGCCCGAATATTTGATGCCTGGGGCGTTTGTTTTTTTGTCGAATTGGATTACAAGAAAAACGCCTTGGTCGGTGGAATCTTTGCCAACGTACTGAAAATCATAGTATTTAGAAGCGTATGTGGAAATAAATTCTTTTCCACGGTTTACAAAATCGAGTTCGATAATATTGAACGGACCGCCACGGAGTTTTAGCAAAATATCGTATTGTTTTTTCGACATCATTTTTCTGCCCTCAGTTACTGCCATTTTGTTTTTGCTAACATCCGAACCGCCTGATTTATAGATATTAAGCATTGCCTCGTCGCGTGCTACAAATGATGAGTCGGCGTAATAACTTTCGCGGTAAAATGCCTTGTAGACGTTGGCTTTGCGGTAATATTGCGAATGTATTCTTGAAACAGATTCGCGGATAATTTTTTCGGTTTCCACAGGTGTTACCAATACCTCGCCAAGTCCGTAAATATGCTGCGAAAGTGCTATATTGTTGCTTTGTGATTTTGCTAACTGATTGATTGCTATTTTTTTAGGAGAATATCCAAGATATGATACCACAAGAGTGTCGTTTTGATTTTCAGGATTGATTAGCAGGTCGAACTTGCCGTTTTCGTTGGTGATGGTGCCTAACGCAGTGTTGTTGAGGCTGATAGAGGCAAACGGCAGAGCGTTGTTTTGATCGGCATCGCGCACCACGCCCGACACTTTTATCATCTGCGGCTTTTCGGCTGGAAGTTCGGTTTTTTCGTAAATTACTATGTTTCCACCAATTACGGTGTACGAAATATTGTCGGCGAGTATTGTGTTGAGTATAGTTTCAAGTTCGCAATCTTGACGGTTGAGCGAAACTTTTTGGTTTTTGAGCAAATCGCTGTTGTACGAAAAGTTTACGCCCGACTTGCGGCTGATATCGTCTAACACGTTGCTAATCTCTGCGTTATCGGCTATTACCGAAACTTTTTTTTGCATTATTGCGCTGTCCTGTGCTGCTACGGGTTGCAGGGTAGAAGCGGATATAATTATGGCTAACAACAGTTTCATAGGTGTTGGTTTTTAATGGTTTACTATTGGATAATCCATACGCCGGTAACTGGACTCATCTCGGCTTGGATGTGGTAAATGGTTGACAATCCTTGCATTACATCTTCTATCTTGGCATTCTGATAGCGCGATGTAAGTTTGAGATTGTTGAGAGAGGGGTTTTCGATCGAAATTTCTACGCCGTATACGTAACTGAGTTTTTCAACTGCTTTTGGTAGCGGACAATCCTTGAAATCAAGCATTTGACTCTGCCACGAAAGCACATTTTGGGTGATTTTGTTTTTCTGCGGTTTCTCGTTTTTGGCGGCGGTTGCCTCTTCGTTTTTAGAAACGGTGATGTTGCCTTCGTTGTTTTGGAGCGACACGCAGCCGTCGGTAACCGACACCTTTATATTATTGTCGCCGTTGGCAATGAGGTTAAACTCTGTGCCGAGTACTTTTACGGTGTTGTTGCCCGATTTGATAACGAATGGTTTGTTGTCTAAGTGAACGATGTCGAAATATCCTTCGCCAGAGAATTTTACAAGACGTTCTTCGCCGTCGAAGTTTTCTTGAAACTCTATCACTGCGCCTTGGTTGAGGCATACGGTGCTACCGTCGGGCAAGGTGATTTCCTGACAAGCGGTTGACGCTGTAATCTGCTGATATTTAATAGGTTCTTTTACCAATAATGTTATCATTAACGTAATGGCTGCCACCGCCGCCGCTGCCGATACTGCGTGCCAAAGTTTGAACACGCGAACTTGTTTTCGGGGAGTCAGTTTTGCGCTCACGTTGTTCCACGCCTTGTCGGTGTCGATTTTGCCCGCTTGCAGATATATCGAGTAGAGGTCTTTCTGCTCGTTGAAATCTTGCTGCGAGTTAATTTCGCCGTCGAATATGTATTTGTCGTTTTCTTCCATAGCCCTTTTGTTTTTTTGGTTTCTATTATTTCGACAACCGAAAAATATAATTCCCCCAAATCAATTGTAAAAAAAATATAAAAAAAAGGAGCACGTCGCTCAGAGGTGACGCACTCCCGTATTTATAGGTTGAGAGCAAAAAATGATTATTTTTTCAATTGCTCAATCCATTTTCTTGCATTGACAAATGCCTCAATCCAAGGCGAAACTTCGTCGTTTTTGCGGTTGAACGGGTAATAAGCACATTGCCAAGGGAATATTGCACGTTCGGGGTGGGGCATCATCGAGAGGTGACGTCCATCCTCAGAAACGATGGCTGCTGCATTGTAAGACGATCCGTTGGGGTTGCCCGGATATTCGCCGTAAGAGTACTTCATAGGTATTTTGTAGTTCTTTTCGGCTTCGGGAAGGTCGAATTTGCCTTCGCCGTGTGCAACCCATACGCCTAACTTGCTGCCAGCAAGTGATTTAAGCATAACAGATTCGTTGGGCATAATGTCTACTGTAACAAACTCTGATTCAAATTTGTGCGAATTGTTGTGACGCAATTTTGGATGGCGTTTGCGACCCGGGTAGATAAGTTCGAGTTCGTTCATCAACTGACATCCGTTGCATACGCCAAGACTTAGGGTGTCGTTGCGTTTGTAGAAGTTTTCGAGAGCCTTACGAGCCTTGTCGTTGTATTTGAACGCGCCTGCCCAACCTTTTGCACTGCCGAGAACGTCGCTATTGGAGAATCCGCCGCAGTAAACTATAAAGTTAACATCTTCGAGAGTTTCGCGTCCCGAAGCAAGGTCGGTCATGTGCACGTCTTTTACATCGAAACCTGCAAGATACATTGTATAAGCCATTTCACGGTCGCCGTTGATACCTTTTTCGCGGATGATGGCGGCTTTGACACCTGTTTTGCGACGGCGTGATGCTTTGAGACCGTATTGATCCAACTTGCCGGTGAACTCTGCATTGTAGTGGAATTCCAACGGTTGGAGCGAATAGTTGTTGAAACGGCTTTCTGCACACGATTTTTCGGTTTGCTCACGGTCGAGAAGGTATGAAGTCTTGAACCAAGTGTTGCGGAGCAAGTCGATGTCGAAGGTGTGAGTTTTGGCGTGATGTGTAACTTTGAGAGTGTGAGTAGAAATTGTCTTGCCGATAATCATATAATTGATATTCAGCGATTTGAGCATCTTTTCTACTTCGCCTGCCTTTGCTGTTTGGAACACTACGCCCGGATTTTCGCTGAACAGTGTTTGGCAGAGGTCGTATTTTTTGTCGAAATCAAAATTGATATCCAATCCGCCCGAAACTGTGGGGAAGCACATTTCCAAAAGTGTGGTGATGATACCGCCTGCCGAAATGTCGTGTCCTGCAAGGATAAGTCCTTTTGACACAAGTTGTTGAACGGCGTTGAATGCGTTTTTGAAATATTCGGGGTCGGCAATGTCGGGACACGAACTGCCCAACGAATTAACTGTTTGCGCAAAACTGCTACCGCCAAGGTTGAGGTCGGTTTTAGAGAAATCGATGTAGAAAATTGTAGATTTATCTACTGGTTTGAGGTCGGGAGTTACAATCTTGCGGATGTTTGAAACCTCGCCAGCCGATGTGATGATAACTGTGCCGGGGGCGAGAACCTTAGAGCCGTCGGGATATTTTTGGGTCATCGACAGCGAGTCTTTGCCAGTGGGGATATTGATACCGAGGGCGATAGCAAAATCCGAAGCCGCTTTTACCGCGCTGTACAATCTTGCATCCTCACCTTTGTTTTTGCAGGGCCACATCCAGTTGGCACTGAGCGATATAGAGTTGATACCGTTTTCCAAAGGAGCCCAAACGATATTGGTGAGCGATTCGGCAATTGCCATACGTGAACCTGCCTCAGCGTTGATAAGTGCAACAGCGGGAGCGTGTCCGAGAGCGGTGGCGATACCGTGTTTGCCTGTATAGTCAACAGCCACTGCGCCAAGGTCGGCAAGAGGCAACTGTATAGCGCCACAGCATTGCTGACGTGCAATTTTACCCGTTACTGAGCGGTCAACTTTGTTGGTGAGCCAATCTTTGCACGCAACACCTTCTAATTGAAGTACTTCGGTAAGGTATTCGGGGAATTTGTCGTTTGAATAGTTTACAGTAGCGTATTTTTTCTTTACTGTAACGTCTTTCATGATGGTCTTTGGCGGTTTGCCAAAGAAGTCTTCGAGTTTGAGGTTGATAGGAGTGGAGCCGTCGGGATTGGTGAATTTAAACACCATATCGTCGGTGGTTTTGCCCACAACGTACATAGGAGCGCGTTCGCGGTCGGCGATTTTTCTAAGTTTTTCTACATATTCGGGTTTGATTACCAAGCCCATACGTTCTTGGCTTTCGTTTCCGATAATCTCCTTGCTTGATAATGTGGGGTCGCCAACGGGGAGTTTTTCGATTTCGATTTCGCCACCGGTTTCTTCCACAAGTTCCGAAAGGCAGTTGAGGTGTCCGCCTGCGCCGTGGTCGTGAACAGATACAATTGGGTTTTCGTCCATTTCGCTTACTGCGCGGATGGCGTTGTAGACACGTTTTTGCATTTCGGGATTGCTACGCTGAACGGCGTTCAACTCAATATCGTTTTTGTATTGTCCTGTGGCAACGGAAGATACAGCGCCGCCGCCCATACCGATGCGGTAGTTGTCGCCACCGAGCACTACGATAGGCATATCCGAATCGGGAGTATCTTTTTGGCAGTCTTGCTTGCGTGCATAGCCTACGCCGCCAGCCTGCATTATCACTTTGTCGAAGCCGAATTTTTCGTCGCCTTCAAAATGTTCAAAAGTGAGAAGGCTACCCACGATAAGCGGCTGACCGAATTTGTTTCCAAAATCGCTTGCACCGTTTGATGCTTTGATAAGGATTTCTAACGGAGTCTGATAGAGCCACTTACGCTCGGGAACTGCCTTTTCCCATTCGCGACCTGTAATTTCGTCGATGGGTTTCTGCACTTCGTCGCCGGCTTTGATGCGTGGGTATGAGGTCATATACACGGCTGTTCCTGCAATTGGGAAACTACCTTTTCCACCTGCCATACGGTCGCGGATTTCACCGCCCGAACCAGTGGCAGCACCGTTGAAGGGCTCTACGGTGGTGGGGAAGTTGTGTGTTTCGGCTTTTAGCGAAAGCACTGTGTCAATGTCTTTTATCTCAAATTCTGATGAAGTTTCGGGATTTGACGGAGCAAACTGCTCGGCTTTGTGACCTTCGAGAAATGCCACGTTGTCTTTGTATGCCGAAACCAATCCGCGGGGATTCTTTTTAGAGGTTTCTTTAATAAGTTGGAAAAGCGACTGTTTTTTTTCTTTTCCGTCGATTACGAATGTTCCGCCGAAGATTTTGTGACGGCAGTGCTCGCTGTTAACTTGCGAAAAACCAAATACTTCGCTGTCGGTGAGTTTGCGTCCGAGACTTTTGCCAAGGTTTTCCAAGTAGTTGATTTCGGGTTCGCTAAGTGCGAGACCCTCTTTTTGGTTGTAAGCCCTGAGGTCGTCGATATAAACCACGGGGTCGGGCTGTTTGGATATTGTAAAAATGTTTTCGTCGAGGTCGTTGTAAACGCGTTGCAACATTTTGTCGAACTGCGGGTTAGGCTCGTCGGAAGGAATAAATTTTTCGATACGCTCAATACCTGCGATACCCATGTTTTGGGTAATTTCTACGGCATTGGTGCTCCAAGGGGTGATCATCTCTTTGCGAGGACCGATGAACGTTCCCGAAATTCTGTTTTGGTCTAAATGTTTTGCGTTTCCAAAAAGCCAAAGTAACTTTTTGTTGTCGTTTTTGGTGGGTGTGTTTCTGAATTTTACGGCGTAAATTTCAGAATTAGTTGATTGATAGAAAATTAGCATAAACTATTTTTTATGTAAATTATTACCGGTAACAAATTTAATTACGGCAAATTTAAGCAAGTAAATAGACATTTCAAAATAAAAGATGAAAAAAACGATAGTGCATTTTTGCAAGATGAAGTTTTACGGATTTTTTGTATATATTTGCCAAAGGTAAATAATTTAATAGTGTAATTTATATGACAACAGATTGCTTGATAATTGGCTCAGGACCTGCGGGTTACACAGCCGCAATATACACCGGAAGAGCGGGTATAAAATCGATTCTCGCTACTGGACCTGTGCAAGGTGGACAACTTACAACTACCAATGAAATAGAGAATTATCCCGGTTTCCCCGACGGCGTTCAGGGTTTCGACCTTATGGAAAAAATGCGTCAGCAGGCTGAGAAGTTTGGTACTGAGATTATTTACGAAACTATTTCAAATGTGGATTTCTCTGCCCGTCCGTTTACTGTGGAAACCGATGGCGGACAATCAATTACAGCCCGCACCGTAATTATTGCCACTGGTGCAACTGCCAAATATTTAGGCATTGAGGCAGAAAAAAAATACGCTGGAATGGGCGTTTCGGCGTGTGCAGTATGCGACGGATTTTTTTACCGCAATCAAGATGTAATAGTTGTGGGCGGCGGCGACACTGCTGTGGGCGACGCTCTGTATCTCAGCAATATATGCCGCAAGGTGTATCTTGCAGTGCGCAAGGATTATTTGCGTGCTTCCTCAATTTTGCAAAACCGTTTGGCTGAGGCAAAAAATATCGAAGTGCTTTTTAAACACGAAGTTACCGACATTTTTGGCAACAATGGTGTAGAGGGTGTTACCCTTAAATACCGCGACGAAAACAATCAGGAACTGTCCAAAAACCTGAATGTTACGGGTTATTTTGTAGCCATAGGTCGTGCTCCGCAGACTGAGGTGTTTACACCTTATATTAATACCGACAAGAACGGCTATATTATTACGCACGAACGCAGCACTCAAACCAATGTGTCGGGCGTGTTTGCCTGTGGCGATTGTGCCGACCCTGAATACCGTCAGGCTGTGGTGGCTGCTGGTACAGGATGTATGGCTGCGTTGGATGTGGAGAAATATCTTGCGTCAAATGCTTAACGCACAATTAGTTAAAACATTAAAGTGTGAAGTCCGTTTTTGATTATGGCGTATACCATTGCACCGGTAGTCAAAAGGGCGATTATAAAGATAATCCACGTTAATGTTTTCACCGTTTTGATACTTTTTTTGTTTGCGAGTATGGCTTCCATAAGTTCTTTATTGGAATCTGTGCTCGATTTTTCTAACTTTTCAATACGCTCGCTTGTGCCTTTCTGTTCGTTAGAGAGGGTGTTTACAAGTCCCGAAAGTTTATCAAATCTTTGCGGAAAGTCAACTTTGTCGATATTCTGTTTTAGTTCCTCGGTGCTTTGTGCAAGTTCCAAGTAAGATTTCAAAAGTTTGTCGGTCTCCTCGGCTTGTTTGAGGTACGACGATTTTACAGCCTCCACCTTTTGTGTGGTGTCGGCGGCGGCTTTTTTCAACAGAGAATCTTGACTGTCAACCTTTTCCTGAGCAAATTTTACAAGTTTCTCTACCGTGCTTTTTTGGTTTTCTTGTGATGCTTCGATAAGTTTTTTGTTGTTTTCGTTGATGGTGCTCACAAGTGCGCCGTATTTGTCGAGAATAACGGTCTGCTCCGAAATTGTCTTTTTAAAGTGGTTGATAATCTCGTTGTTGCGCTCGTTCGACGATTTATCGGCTTGGTCAAGATACTGCGTGTAGAGGGTGGTGAGTTTTTCAAGGTTTTTTGAAAAATCGTTTTGGATGTTTTTAGCCTCCTCAATCACGTTTGTCGAGGCCTCTCCGGCGTTAGATATTTGTTTTGCAGCCGACTGCAAGTTTTCAAGATCTTTTTGCAGTTGTGCTAATTCGTTGTTGATCAGTTCTTTCATATATGGTACAGTTTTTTTCTAAATTACGATATTTTAAGTATTTGTGAGTTGAACCGTTTTAGCCATTGGGTTTGCAGTTTCAATTTCATCACGGTTTCCATCTCGTCTTTGAGGTCGAAGTTTTCGGCGGTTATGCGTTCTGTAACTGCGTCGGTGTCGGTTTCAAATTTATCCACAGTGTTTTCGGGATTAAAACGGTATTCGTTAAGTCCCTCACAGATAAGTTCGTAGGCGTTGAAACGCTCCACTGCATCGTCGGGTTTGGCGGTAAAGAGTTCGCAGTAGCCGCATATTATCTTGTTGGCAGGCGTGCGGTTTTCTGGTTTCGACTGCGAGAGCGATTCTTGCAGGTGCTGCATTTCGCTAATATTGCTTCCCGTCTGTTCGAGAATTTCAAGCACATTGTTGATATTCTGGATGTTTTCGGATATGTTGCTGTACACAAACTTGCAATTGTAGCGCGATACAAAGTAGTTGTTGAGGTTGGCGGCAATCATATCCTGTGTTATCGAACTGCTCTTCTGTTTTTCCAAAATGGTTTTGAAGAATGTGTTGCAGTCGAGTATCATCTTTTGGTAGAGCGGGTATATCTCGTTGTAAAAGAATGCGATAAGCACGTCGGTGTATTTCTCTATCACAAGGTATTTCTCGTTTTCGATAGAGCCGATATAGTTGAGCGCCTTGTCGCGGGTGAGGTTTCGCGACAGCACGGGCAGAAGTTTCATCTTATAGAAATCGACGTCGTGCTTAGTGATAGTTACTACAATATCGCCCGATGCTGGATTTACAAGGTAGTCGTCGATAAGGTCGATCTCTTTGAGCAGCGTAACGGCTCGCATAGTGTCGCGTTTGTTGCGGAATTTGCGGTAGAGGTTTGCAAATTTGATTTTCGACTTGTCGTCCAATGTCTTGGGGCTTACGCCGTATTCGCTTGCCACAAGTTTTTCAAATTCATCGAGTGAAGATGTCTGACTATAAATTCTCAACAGGGTACGTGCAGGTATGCTGTTGTCGATTTTGGTGTTGAGTATGTCGGCGGCCTCTTTAAATGCGCTATTGAAAAACGGAATAGTGAGGCTTCCGGTGTCGCCTGTTTTGAGCGTGTCGGCAATGGTTTGCACTCCGTCGCACTCTTCTGCCTCTTGAATATCTTCCATCACGGCGAGATAATCGAGCGGATTGTCGGTGTTGCCTGTGATGATGTCAGATATGTACGACTGTATGCGTTCTGCCAAAGGTGCGTCGTATGTAGATTCTGGCATTACCAACTCGTTGGTTTTGAAGTTGATATAGCCGAGACTCTTTTCGCGGTTGTTGGTGTAGATGTATAGTTGGTAAGGCTCTGACATAGGTTCGGTTTCGGTTTCGATTTCGATTCCGAACTCGTTGTAAACAGCCTCTACAATGTTTTCTCTGCCCGATTTCTGTGGCTGCATTATGCCGTTGAGTATCTCGTGCATTACGTCTTTCTCTTTGTCCTCACCCGGATAGAGTTTTGCAAGGCGTTGGAGGTTGTACGATGCGTCGTAGTTGGTGTCGATGATGTTTTCAACGGTTTTGATGTTGCCTTTTTCGTCGCGTACCGATTCGGTGCCGGCAAACTCTTTTTGAATGGTGTTGAGCATTACGTCGGCTTTCTTTACCATGCCACGTTTGGCACGGCCATTCATGCGGTAAAACTCGTCGAGCGAATATGGCGGTTCAAAATGTATTGCGTTGGTGAGGTTTTGAGCGTGAATACCAATACCTGCCGAACGTACCGCTGCCATTACGCCTTTTTGCGAGTTGCAGAATTGTTTGCACGATTTGCTGCTATCTACTGCTGCCGAATTGGTTACGGGAGCGGTTTTTTCGTCGGTGTCGCCGTGGTAGAAAATAGTGTTGGTGTCGTCGTCGGTTTGGTCTAACGGTATTTGTGCTCCGTACACTATTGTAGAGCCGTTTTTATTTGATGAAATAAGTTTTTCGGCAAGTTTTTGTTTTATTTTTCGATAATATTGGTCGGCACCGTTGCCCGAAGGTGTGTCGTCGGATATTTCGTGAACGGTGATTTTTGGCATCTCCGACAGTTTTTGGCTGTAAGCGAGGGTTACATCCGTGCCTAGTTTTTCTACAATTTCGTTTTTTACGTTGTATTCTTGGCTCGAAGTAAACGCTCCGATACGCACCTGACAGATGTTCTCAAATTTGAAATTGCGGGCAATTGTATTCTTAATATCCTGATAATAAGGACGGAACTCTGGTGTCTGAGTAGAAATCAATTGCGCTTCGTCTACAAAGATGAAGTAGAGCGGAATGTTGTTTGAGTCGATTCGCTTGAAGACGTTTCTCATATAGGGGTCGTGCATTAGCGACGGCGATATAAACGTCATAATAGACTCTCCGTTGGTAACCGATTGCACAGCGAGTGTGCGGTCGTAGGTGTTTTGGAGTGTTGGGTTGATGTAAAAATCTATGTCGATATTGCACGAGCGCAGCATAGCAAACTGCATTTTCATCACTGCGATTGTGGGCGGGAGGAAAATGCTGTAACCCGGTTTCATAAATGCCGAAAACAGGGCGATGAGAGTTTTGCCGCTACCGGGAGGCGACACGTGAAGAATGTTTTTGCCGTTGAGCAACTGACTTATGGAGTCAACTTGCACGGGGGTAAAATCCTTTTTGAGGAAAATGTTTTTGAGGAAGAACCGCAGAGCGTCTTCCTGCTCGTCGAAATCTTCGGGTTCGTCGGGGTCTTCGGGTGCCTCTTTTTGAATATTTACATTGTATAGTATTGAACTGTCGAACAGCAATTTAGTGTCGGCAGTGGGATATTTTGCGGAGCGGATTATGGCAAAATGCTTGGCTGCTGTTTCGGGTTTGATTATTTCATCGCCAAAACGTTGGAGCATAGCCACATCGATGAGCATATCGTATTGCACCGAGGAGTCAAATTCTGAAATTTCGTCGCGCTGACCTTGATAAAGCAGGGTCTGCGATGTTTCGGCAAATTCGGGTGTGTAGAATATGCTGAGTTTTACAGTGGGAAACTTGCGTCCGTTGCCTTCGAGTGTGAAAAGGTTGTTGAAATGCTGGCGCAAATCCTCAAAAGCAATAAATGCACAAGGCACGTCGCGCTCTATTACGCAGATATTCCACGATTTAGCGTCGAGACTAAGCGCACCAGCGTTGATGGCTTCGAGCACGGTTTTTTGGATACGGGCTGCGGCGGGCGGTGTGAGTGCAATTTGCAAAGCCTCGATACCGTCTTCGGTTTTGTAGAGGGGAGTTTCGTAATTTTGACGGAGAATATCGAAATAACTGTTTTGAATAAATACCGAAAGATGTTCTTTGGCGGCTGCGTTGCAATCGGCGTTTTCGTCGCGTTTGAATATTAAACGGCCGTCGGTGTTGATGTTTTTGAGTATTTCGGTAATTTTTTCCTCTGCCAGATAGTTGGTGTGGTCGACATTGTCGGTGGAGGCATCGAAATTAAACACGATGCACTCGTTTGAATTGTCGGCGTATGGTGCGGAGAAACTCAGGTCGGCAGTTTCGTTGAGAAATTCGTAGGCAGGGTCGTTTTTGAGGGTTTGCATCAGGCGGCGGTTGTGGCTGCTGAATTTAAACATATTCTCAAACGAGCGTCCTTTTTCTACAATCTGAGTTATATAATTGCCGCACAGGGTTTTAGCCGTATTGTAGATGAAGTCGTTGCGTAGTACGTCTTTATCTTCGCCATGTAGCGGAATAGAATCGGTGATACGCGGGTCGATAATGTGCAACGCCTTGAAAACCGCGTCTTTAACTTCGTCTTTTTGAATTTCGTGGGTGATGTTGCCGTCGGAGTCGATACGTTTGAGGGTCTTGCCAATGGTGGTGGAGAGTATTCCCTCTATAAACTGCGAGGCGTATGCTGGGGTACCACGCGACACCATATTATATATAACAGCGATGGCGGGGTCTACCGGAACCTTTGTGATTCCGAAACTGCTCTCTAAATCAAAGTAGCACAGTCCTTTGGTAAGGGCGTCCACTTTTGCGGAGACAGCCTCGTTGGTTTTAAGCGAGTTGATGCCGTTGGTAAAGTATCCTGCTTTAAGTTGTTCCATTGCTGTATCTGTTATATTTTTAGTGTCCTTTTTCTGAGATGTACATTATACGCATTAATCTAAGTTCTTCCTCGCTGTATTCGTCTTCGCCAAGTGCTTTGAGCGCCTCGTCGATAGATTCGGTTTCGGCGTGGTCGAAATAGTCGTAAACCTCTTGTTGACGTTCCTCGTCGATGATGCGGTCTACGTAGTAGTTGAGGTTGAGTTTGGTGCCGGAGTTCATGATCGACTCAATTTCGCCGAGCAGTTCGTCCATTTCCAACTGTTTGGCCTCGCAGATGTCTTCGAGGTCGATTTGGCGGTCGATACTCTGGATGATGTATACTTTGAGTCCCGACTTGGAAACCACCGACTTAACCACCATATCTTGGGGACGCTCAATCTCTTTTTCCTGAACGTAACGCTTAATAAGTTCCACAAACTCTTTGCCGAATTTCTGCGCCTTGCCGTATCCTACGCCCACTATTTGGGTGAGTTCTTCTAATGTGATAGGATATTGCACCGCCATATCTTCGAGCGACGAATCTTGGAAGATAACAAACGGGGGTACGCCTTTCTGTTTCGACACCTTTTTGCGGAGGTCTTTCAACAGTTTGAAAAGTTCGGGGTCGGATGCTCCGCCGTTCATGCCGCGGGGTGCGTTGTCGTCGGGATCTTCGTCTTCGTTTTCGTAGTCGTGATTGCGTACGAGTTTTATGTCGAACGGACTCTTTAAGAACTCGTGACCTTTGGCGGTAAGTTTCAGAAGTCCGTAGTTTTCAATATCTTTCTGTAAGAAACCGTACACGAGCGACTGACGGAGCACGGCGTTCCAATAGTTTTCGTCGCCGAGGTCTTCGCCGCAGCCAAAGCACTGCAACTTGTGGTGTTTGTAGGTTTTAACCTGCGAATCGGCAACACCAGCAAGCACTTTTGCCACGTGTTCGGTTTTGAATTTTTCTTTTATTGTGAGTATAACTTTGAGAGCCAAAAGAATCGACTCTTTGCCTTCGAAAGTTTTTTGCGGGTGACGGCAGTTGTCGCAGTTGCCGCAGGGTTCGGGAAGAATTTCGCCAAAATAGTTGAGCAGCATTTTGCTGCGGCACATCGATGTTTCTGCGTATGCCACGGTTTCGGCAAGCAACTGACGTCCAATCTCTTGTTCGCTCAGCGGTTTGCCTTGCATAAATTTTTCAAGTTTTTGAATATCCTTGAACGAGTAGAAGGCTATACACTGACCTTCGCCGCCGTCGCGTCCTGCACGACCTGTCTCTTGATAGTAGCCTTCGAGACTTTTTGGCATATCGTAATGGATAACGAAACGAACATCGGGCTTGTCGATACCCATTCCAAAGGCTATTGTAGCCACAATAACGTCGGCTTCTTCCATAAGGAACTTGTCTTGGTTGGCACTACGTGTGGCAGAGTCCATACCAGCGTGATAAGGTAGGGCTTTGATGTCGTTAACGCACAGTGTTTGAGCAAGTTCTTCTACCTTTTTGCGGCTGAGGCAGTAGATGATACCGCTTTTGCCTTTATTGTTTTTGATAAATTTGATAATCTGACGATCGATGTCGATTTTTGGACGCACTTCGTAGTAGAGGTTGGGGCGGAAAAACGAAGATTTAAACACGTCGGCGTCGATGATTCCGAGGTTTTTTTGAATATCGTGCTGAACCTTAGGTGTGGCTGTGGCAGTGAGCGCGATAATCGGGCTGCGTCCAATCTCTTCGATGATAGGACGTATGCGGCGATATTCAGGACGGAAATCGTGTCCCCATTCTGAAATACAGTGAGCCTCGTCGATGGCGTAGAACGATATTTTAACCCCACGTAGAAATTCGATATTTTCCTCCTTGGTGAGGCTTTCGGGTGCTACGTATAGCAGTTTGGTTTTGCCTTCAAGAATATCGGCCTTAACCTGTGCAATCTGCTGCTTTGAAAGCGAACTATTGAGAAAGTGTGCTATGCTTTCGTTGGTGCTGATGCTACGCATCGAGTCTACCTGATTTTTCATCAAGGCAATCAACGGTGAAATTACTATTGCCGTGCCTTCGAGCATGAGCGAGGGCAGTTGGTAGCATAGCGACTTGCCGCCGCCGGTGGGCATAAGCACGAATGTGTCGTTGCCTGCCAGCACGTTTCTTACCACTGCTTCTTGTTCTCCTTTAAATCGGTCGAAGCCGAAAAATTTGTGCAGATACTCTGCTAAATCATCTGTTCTTTTTGCCATATCGTTTTTCTTTTTTCTCTATTCTTCGTTTATTATTGACGTCGGTAGGCCACTTTTTGCCTGCGTGTGCATAATACAAATTTCAAGAAATTATTCTGATATTTCAAAATTATTTTCAAATATTTTTTAATTTTTTATTGATTATTTTTTAAAGCATTGATAATCAATGTATTGTGCGAGCAAAAAAACTGCAAGTTTTTTTTGTATAGCATTTTTATTGTGATTTTTGCGGCTATTTGGTGCCTAAATTTTGATACCTATTACGGTAGTATCGTCCATTTGAATGTAGTTTTGTTTCCATTCGTTGAAATTGTCGAGCAGAATTTGGCTCTGTGATTCAAATGGCAGGGCACTGTTTTCTGCGAGGGTATCACGGAAACGTTTTGCCATAAACTTGCGTCCGTCGTTGCCGCCAAATTGGTCTTGGTAACCGTCGGAATAGATATAAAATGTGGTTGGTTTGCTTATATCTATGGTGTGGCATGTAAAATTCTTTTCGTTGCCTTTTTGTATTCCTCCAATGGCTTTGAGGTCGCCGTTTACTTTGTTCATCTTGTTGTCTTGTATATATATAAGTGGCGATTTGGCACCGGCAAACTGCATCTGTTGGGTGTTTTTGTCGATGGTGCAAATGGCAGCGTCCATGCCGTCGTTGTTTTGCGAGGTATCTTGTTGGAGGGTGGCTATCACCAATTTGTTGAGTTCGTTTAGTATTATGTCGGGCTGTGTAATTTTTTGGAAATTAACGATTTGGTTGAGCAAAGCATCGCCTAGCATACTCATAAACGCACCCGGTACACCGTGTCCTGTGCAGTCGATTACTGCTATGATAAGTTTTCCATCTTCATCTTCTGGAAGGTCTTTGCGGCGGAACAATGTGGGCGGACGTTCGATTTTTACTTCTGAGAACCAATAAAAATCGCCACTTACAGCCTCTCTCGGGTGGAAATATACAAATCCGTCGGCAAAGTGCTTTTTGATAAAATCAGTTCCTGGCAGCATTGAACTCTGTATGCGTGCAGCGTAGTTGATCGATGATTTGATGTCGTGGTTCTGACGCTCTATCTCTGCTTTCTGATGGTTGATTTCATCGTTTTGAATTTGAAGTTGTTTGTTTATCTGGTTGGTTTTGCGGTTGTTTTTGATAATGTTTACCATAAACACCACGCCCATTATACCTATAATTACAAATATTGTGATAATCAGTTTGTTGCGGTTGATTTTTTCCTCAGCGAGGGCAAGTTCTTTCTCTTTTTCCTTGGTAGAAATGCTCACTTGCAGTTCGGAGAAACTTTCGGCTTTTTTGGCCTCAAACACAGAGTCTTGCACGTGAGTAAACCTCAGTAGAAGGGCATATGCCGAGTCGGTTTTGCCGAGTTTGCTGGTGATGTCGGATAGTAGCAGTAGCGCTTCGGCTTTGGGAGTAAGCCATTCGTTCATTTCAGACATCGACAGCGATGTTTGCGCCATTTGCTGTGCCACGTAGTACTTGCCTTCCATAAAGGTGATTCGTCCCTGGCGGTTGAGCACTGTGGCTATTTCGTGATAGAGGTCGAGTTCTTCAAAAAGGTTGTAGGCTTTCTGATAGTTGGCATATGCGCTTGGATAGTTTTCGGTATGGTAGAGCATTTCGCCCATTGAAAAATAGGTGTTTGCAATGTCTTTTTTGCTACCGGCTATGCGAAAATGCGTGATAGCCTGTTCCAACATTTTTTCTTCTTCTTCATACTCTTCGTTTTGGTCGTAGAGCATTGCCAAAAACTTGTATGTTTCGGCTATTAGTTGGGGGTCTTTGGTTTCGAGACTTATTTTGAGGGCTTCGTCGAAATTGATTTCTGCTTTGTCGTATTGGTACATAGCAAGGTTTACGCTGCCGATGTTGTTTTTGGCACGAGCCTGACCTGCGCGGTCGTTTATCTCCTCAAAAATGCTTTCCGACTGCATATAATACGATAGAGCCACCTCTTCTACATTTTGGATAAAATATGTTCGTCCGATATTGAGCAGAGCGTATGCCATATCGCGCTTGGTGTCGAGTTCACGATACAATGTGTAGGCTGCTAAATAGTTTTCCATAGCCATATAGTAGACCTTTTGATCAAAGTATATGTCGGCTATTTTTTCTTGCCATTTAGCCATTTGGGGATGGTCTTCGGATGCGGAGGCTATTTGGAGCGCTTGTCCTGCGTATTCGAGAGCAAGGTATGGCTGTGATATGCAACTTAGATTGTATAGTTTGGTGAGCAGTTCGCATATTTCTTCGTCGGAGGCATTGTTGGAATATTTGTTTTGGAGTACAATGTCGAGACTGTCGATTTTTTTCTCGGTGGTGTTCTGTGCCTGTAACACCAACGGTAAAAACATGGCTATGATTATTACCGCTGTTTTTAGTAAGTTGGGTAAGTGTTTGTATATTAATTTATTAAATAGTATCATCTCTATTAAAATATAACAATTTTCCTGCATAATCTATGCCTAACATAATAGTTTATGACATTTTTGTGCAAGATTTTTTTGCAGATTACCACAAAATGGCCTATGTTTGTAACATAAAATTTATGATTATGAACTGTTTGGTAATCGACGACGACGAGGCAGTGGGCGTGTATATGCGCAAACTGATTGAGGATACTGGATTCCTCAACCTTCTTGGATATTTTTCAAATCCCAGTGCAGCAGTGGGTTATATAATGTCAAACATCGACAATATCGACCTTGTGTTTGTAGATGTGGAAATGCCCGGGCTTACGGGTATCGACCTAATTTCGTCGCTTGGCTCTATGGCTGAAAAAATCAAGTTTGTGGTGATTTCGAGCAAAGATAAGTATGCCATTGACGCTCTTGAAAACAATGTGGCGGCGTATATTCTCAAACCTGTAAACCCTGTAAACTTTTTGAAAGCCGTGTCGAAGGTGCGTAATCTTGTGGAGAATGCCTCTGTTCCAGAAACTTCGATGGTGTTTTTTATCAGAACTATCGACAACCGTTATGTAAAAATCAACTGGAACGATGTATTTTGGTTGGAAGTTAACCGCAACAACATATCAATCAATACTTTCGATGCATGTTTTGAGATACAGTCCACACTTAAAGATATTTCGGAGAAACTTCCTGCTGGATTGTTTTTTAAGACACACCGAAGTTTTATCGTCAACCTCAATCATGTGAGCGTTATCGAAACCGACTTTTTAACCATGAAAACAAATACAAAAGATGTGCATATACCCCTCTCACGCAACTACCGACCTGATTTTCTCTCAAAAGTGAACGTTCTTAACCGTGGCGAGTAGTTTTTTTAGGTAAAATGCGCTTGGTTATTGGTTTATTTTTTGTATATTTGGAATTGTTATTAATTTTTAAAACTAACCGTTATGAATCAATCGACAAAAAAGACCTTCGTGCTGGATACCAACGTGATACTGCACGATTTCCACAGCATATTCAATTTTGAGGAGAACGACATTATCATTCCCATTGTGGTGTTGGAAGAACTCGACAAGTTTAAAAAAGGCAACGAAACTATCAATTTGCAGGCGCGTGAATTTATGCGCGAACTCGACCGCCTTACAGAAATTGGTGTAGACCTCGAAGAAGGTATTCCGCTTGGCAAAGACCGCGGCACACTTTATATTATTAATGGAAAACCTTTCAACAAAGATATGCAGATGGCGTTTTCGGAGCAAATACCTGACCATAAGATACTTGCTGTGGCTCTGTGGGAAAAAGAGCACTTCCCCGATAAGCACGTTATCCTTGTATCTCAGGATATTAACCTACGTATGAAGGCGCGTGCTCTTAAAATGGAGGCGCAAGATTATAAAACAGGAAAGGTAAGCAACACAGCCCGTCTTTTCGACGGAATGCGCACATTGCCAAATACTTCTGACGATTTTGTAGGACGACTCTACCGAGAAAGCGTTATCACATTAGATAAGAGCGGATTAGAAAACGACTTCTATGCCAACGAGTATTTTATCGTGGGCGACGAAAAGGCCAACGTGCTTTGCTTTTACAATCAGAATCTTGGTGTGATAGAGAAGGTTAAGAAATTCCGTGCATCGGGTATCACACCTCGAAATGCAGAGCAGAGTTTTGCAATGGATGCGCTTATGCGTCCTGATATTCAGTTGATTACTATAACCGGCAAGGCTGGTACGGGTAAAACCCTCATGGCTTTGGCTGCGGCATTGGAGCAGAGCAAGAGTTTTGGTCAGATTTATCTTTCTCGTCCTGTGGTGGCGCTCGGTGGCAAAGATCTCGGCTACCTGCCCGGCAACGAAAAACAGAAAATTTCGCCCTACATGCAGCCGTTGTTTGATAATTTGAATGTTATCAAGCACGCCCTCGGTATCAACAGCAAGGCAAGTCAGAATTTCGACGCTATGATAAAGGAGGAGAAACTATTGATAACTCCGCTCGCATATATCCGTGGACGAAGTCTCGGCAACGCTTTCTTCATCGTAGACGAATCGCAAAACCTTACGCCTCACGAAATCAAGACTATCATCACACGCGCGGGCGAAGGCACCAAGATGGTATTCACCGGCGACGTGGAGCAGATCGATAGTCCTTTCTTAGATATGCGTTCCAATGGTCTTTCGTATCTTGCCGACAAGATGAAGGGTCAAGCGCCCTTTGTACACATCAACCTAACTCACGGCGAACGCAGCCAATTGGCCGACCTTGCAAGCCGTCTGTTGGATTAACCAATTGATTGAAATGGATTTTGTAACTAACGAGAGATTACAATTAGCATTAGATTATATATGTTTCACCGGCCGCAATGTTTTTCTCACGGGCAAGGCGGGCACGGGCAAGACAACTTTTCTCCGTAGGCTGCAATCGTTGTCGCCTAAGAGGATGATTGTTACCTCGCCCACTGGCGTGGCGGCGGTGAATGCTGGTGGTGTTACGCTCCACTCGTTTTTTCAACTTCCATTAGGTCCGCAGACGCCAGACAGCCAAACCGAAAACGACCACAAGTTTTCAAAGATGAAGATCGACATAATTTCATCGTTGGAACTGCTTGTAATCGACGAGATTAGTATGGTGCGAGCCGACCTTTTAGATTCGGTAGACAAAGTGTTGCGGCGTTTTAGGCGTTCGAGCCTCCCATTTGGAGGTGTACAGTTGTTGTTAATAGGTGATATGCAGCAACTTTCGCCTGTTGTTCGTCCTGAGGATGAGGAGATTTTGCGCCCATATTACAATACCTATTATTTTTTCGGTAGCCTTGCTTGGCAAAAGACATCGTATGTGTGCATCGAACTCAATCAGATTTTCCGTCAAACCGACAACGAATATATCAGCATCCTCAACGCTATACGCAGTGGCATTGCCGATCAAAACACTCTGCAACGTCTTAATACTCGATATATTCCTAATTATCAGGCTGATAAAGATGATGATATTGTAACTCTTGTTACCACCAATGCCCAAGCCGAAAAGATTAATTCGCTTCACATGCTCGCGCTCGACACCGAACAACAATCTTTTGATGCCGAGGTTTCGGGTGATTTTCCCGAATCGTCGTTCCCTGTGGAGAAGAAACTCACCCTCAAAGTGGGCAGTGTGGTTATGTTTTTGAAAAATGATGTGGGCGACGAACGCAAGTTTTTCAACGGCAAAATTGGTCGTATCAAGGCGTTTGATTCTGAGGGAGTGGTGGTTAAATGCAACGACAGCGCTGAGGATATTCATGTAAAGCCCATGCGTTGGGAAAACAACAAATACTCTCTCGACCCAGTTTCAAAGGAGATAAAAGAAGAGACTGTGGGCATGTTTATTCAGATTCCATTGAAAACTGCTTGGGCTGTAACCATTCATAAAAGTCAGGGATTAACCTTCGACCGATTGATGCTTAATGCCCGCAAGAGTTTTGCCCACGGACAGGTTTATGTGGCTCTCAGCCGCTGCCGTACCTTGGAAGGACTTATACTATTGCAACCGTTGCAAGCCGCCGACGTTATCAGCGACCCCACCATCAGAACCTTTGCGCACGAAGTAGAAAACAACATACCTACCGATGCACAACTCGCCTGCGACCGCAAGAGTTATTTCTTCAACCTTGTGGCAGAGTTGTTTGATTTTGCAAAGATTCACGCCGCTGTGCAAGGTCTGCAACGCGCTGTGGCTGAGGCTGGTAGTTCGTTTATTGGCGACAAGACTATTTTAGACGGTGTAGATTCTAAGATATTTGCCCAAATGATGGCGGTGGCAGATAAATTTAATGCGGTGATAAAATCTAAATATGGCGAAATTGATGACCCAGAATCACAAGAGCCTCTTTTAGAGCGTATTACAAAAGGTTGCGGTTATTATCAAGAAAAAATGGACGAGTTTTTGAAACCTCTTGCCACTGATTTTGCCTTCAACTGCGACGACAAAGCCAAATCAAAACGTATTGAGGAGGCTTCCGACAATTATAAGAAACTGTTTTATATTAAGTATGGATGTGTTTCAAAATGCAAAGAGGATTTCTCTATTAAACTCTACCTCGAAACCAAGGCAAAACTTGCGATAGATTCCACCTCGTCAAAACATCCGTTGCTTGGTAAAACTCAGACAGTTAAAACAGGCAGCAAGAATCCAGCCCTCTATAAAGCACTTACCGATTGGCGTACACAAATGGCCACCGAAACCGGCTTGGAACCCGGAGATATTGTTTCGTACCGCACTTTGCTTGCTATTTCCGACGCTGTTCCCGCTGAATATAAGGAACTTATCAAAATCAAAGGTATGGGCGGAAGCAAGGGCAAGGCCTATGGAAAACAGATTTTTGAAGTGGTGTACAAGTTCCGCGCAGAAAACGGATTTGATGTGGACGAAGATTTGTTTAAACAATCACTTTTCGATGCTCTGTCGTCGGAAGAGAAGACCTTCGCGCTTTTCAACAGCGGAAAAACTCCCGAACAGATAGCCTCTGAACGCGGATTGGCAAAGTCAACTGTGTATGGTCATTTGGCTAAGTATGTGGAAGACGGGCAGATAGACCCTGCCACCATAATCGGCAAAGAAAAGTATAGCGACATTTGTATGTTCATAGCCGACAATCCCAAACTCAGAGGTTTGTCGGAACTTCGTGCAGGTCTCGCCGACAAATACTCTTACGACGAAATCCGTATTTCCTTGGCGGGATTAAAAAACGAAAACTAAATATCTGACAATATGGTTATAGGATTTTTTGAAAATAAATATCTTAAAGACGGAATTGCCGATTTTGAGATGATTAAGGCAGTGATGTCGCGAAACAAGGATATCAATCTTTGGATTTTGCCCGAAGCGTTTGATACCGGCTGCGATGTAACACCCGAAACCGAATTCAAAGGTGATAAAATTATAGAACTTTTTACTGAATGGGCGGTAAAATTCAAGACTGCTGTTTGCGGAAGTTTTTACATCAAAGACAACGGCAAAATTTTCAACCGTTTCTGTGCTGCTCTTCCCGATGGAACAAAGGTTTTTTATGATAAACGCCACTTGTTTGGTAAATTTGAGAAAAAACATGTTACACCGGGTGATAAAGTGATAACATTCAGTTATTTAGGTTTCAAAATCCGTCCTATAATCTGTTACGATTTGCGTTTCCCTGTATGGTGCAGAAATACAGATAATTACGATGTTCTTTTGTGCGTTTCGCAATGGCCTGTGCAGCGTCTTGCCGACCGTGCGGCACTATGCAAGGCACGAGCAATAGAAAATCAATGCTACGTGGTAAATGTTAACGCTCAGGGATTCAGCAAGATAGAATCACCCGACTGCAACGTTGAAATAAAACAGATTCGCGGTTCTAAATCGTGGGTAAAAGTGGCGATAGATAAAGAACCGCTTGATAAATTTAAAACCGAGCGCCGTTATCTTGCCGATAGAGATGATTTTGTTTTATCATAAAAAATAGATAAGTGTAATCTTAAGTGTTGAAAATAATATGAGTCATAAAATTACTTTCATATTGATTTTTATAATATTGACAATAACTGCCACAGCGCAGGAGTCGGATCAACGTTTGATAGATGCCACTAAAAGAGGCAACTATTCTTTGTTAAACGAATTATTGGCTACAGGAATTAATCCCGATACGTATGATTCGGAAGGCTTTACTGCACTTATGTATGCCTCCGATCTTGGCAACGACTCTATTTGTCGACTTTTGCTTGACTTTGGCGCAAATCCAAACCTCGATGCGCGTTACAACAATGCAGTTCCAGCCATTACCAATTGTGTTATCAAAAACGATCCACGCTTGTTGGATTTGATGCTGCAATACCATGCTAATCCCAATCTTGTAGATTCTGTAAATCATTATTCACTATTGCATTACGCTGTTACCTATGGCTATATCGAATGTGCCGATGTGTTGCTTTTTCATGGTGCAAATCCTAATCTAACTTCCAATATTAGCGACAATACCTATTTGGGTGTTTATCCTCGCAATCCTTTGCAAATGGCTGTATCTTTTGGCGATACTCTTATGGCTCAGTTGCTTATCGATAAGGGAGCAAATGTTAATGCTAAGCCCGACGATATCACGCCTCTTGCTCTGGCTATTTCTAAAAACGACTATAAAACAGCCGATTTTCTTCTTCGATATGGAGCAGATGCTAATCTACCGTCACAAAAAGGTGCACCTTTAGTATATTCAGTTATTTATTCCGACAATAAAATGTCGCAACTGCTTATCAATCATGGTGCAAAAATCGACGCCACAGATTCTCACGGTAATAATCTTGCCACTTTGGCTATGCAGTATGGCAAAAACGATAGTAGAAAGTTTTTTGAATCCCAAGGTGTGAAAAATTCAAAACTCTTTATTCCATCGGCTGTTACATTTTCGTTTGCGCAAGAGTTTTGTCGCCATGAGTATCGTATGAGTTTCCGTTTAGGTTTTCATGAATCGCATTTAAATACAATGGTTTACGCTGGTATTTCGTTTCGCCCGTCGTACAAACCTGCCTTTGTTAAGCGCGGTGAAAAATCGTATTGGCAATTGCGCGAAAAGCGTACTATGCTTCAATTAGGTTTGGAAAAACGTATATCGTTTGTTAAGCAACATCGACCCGATTTTGGAGCCTATGTAGGCTATCAGTTTGCCTATTGCAGTGGACGCTACGATGGGGCTATCAATAAGAAACCCGAATCTTGTACTATGCACAGTCCGTCGATAGGTATTTATCAGAGGTTTTCTGGAATAGGTTTCAGCAGTGGTTATCGTTACTATGGCTATCCAGATGCCATTTCTGCTCCTATTCATACAGTTGAAATAAATATGACTGTTTATTTTAATTTTTTTCGCCAAAAGAATTAAGTCTTTTTTGGGGGATGAGGGAGTGTGTATTGTCTTTGAAGTATAATTGGTAATAACACTCTAAATCTTTAAATATGACTTTTTTTCGCTTTTTATTGCTACCACTGTGTATGCTGATTTCAATTCAACTATGGTCACAACAAGCCAATAATCTTATTTTTTATGCTTGTTCCAAAGGTGATTATGATGTTGTGAAATTGTGTTTGCAAAAAAAAATTGATCCAAATCAAGCCGATAAGAATGGTGTTACGCCGCTGATGTATGCCTCTGAGTGTGGCAACGATTCTGTTTGCGAGCTTCTTCTTAGTTTCGGTGCCAATCCCAATGCCATGGCTCATGTCAACGGTGCTGTGCCTCCTATCACCAATACCGTTATACAGAACAATCCCCGGATGCTCGACCTTATGCTGCAATTTGGCGGCAACCCTAATCTTATGGACAATGCCGATTTCCTTACGCCTCTTCACTATGCGGTGCGCGAAGGCTATTTGGAGTGTGCTGATGTTCTTTTGTTTCATGGTGCGCATCCAAACAAGGTGTGTAGAAACAAAAATCCTCTTCAAATAGTTGCTTATTACGGAGATACCATTATGGCTGAGTTGCTTTTACACTATGGTGGCAATATCAACCAAAAACCTTCCGACATATCGCCACTTTGTGTTGCGATTCAACGGAATGATCCTCTTACAGCCGCTTGGTTGATTCGTCACGGCGCAGATGTTAATGATGAGTGCCGTCTTGGACCTCCCATAGTTTATAGTGCTATATATGCCGATGAAAAAATGTCGAAATTGCTTTGTGACAATGGTGCTGATATTAATGCGTTGAGTTTCAATGGTTATAACTCCGCCTCTCTCAGCCTTATGTCGGGTAATCATTCTAATCAGCATTTCTTTGAAAACCATGGTGGCGGCAAGTCAAAAAAACTGATACTAGGATCTATTTCAGCAGCCTATCTACATGAGTTCTGTAAGCATGATTATCGTATGGGTTTTCGAGTTTGTATTCATGAGTCGCATTTCAATATTGGAGTTTCCGCAGCATATATTTACCGCCCCCGTACTAGATCCTCTTTAGTAGAAGGCGAAAATAATTCCCTCGCTACATCGCAAATAAATTTAAAATTAGCGCAGGTAGGTATCGAAAAGCGTTTTTCATTCCGTCATCAGCAGCTGCCAGATATTGGAGGATATGTGGGCTGCTTTGGTTCGTACTGTATGTCAAAAAGTGAAGATTTAACCCCGAATATTGAAGACAACAAGGTAATGTTTACTTCTACCATCGGTTTTTATCAACGTTTTTCATCTGTTGGCATCTCCGCTGGTTACAAGTACTATAACAACGATCTTCTTTTTAATTTGCCAAAACATCTTGCCGAAATAGACTTTTCTGTTTATTTTAATACCAATAGAAAGGTATTAGGAAAGTTTAAAATGTATTAGATTGTCTCCTTATGTTTTTTTTCATTTATTTAATTAAACTTTTTTTGCTTTGATATGTCAAACCAATACTTGATTTCAGATTAATATCATAAATGCAAATAATTAAATAGAATGAAACGATTTATTTCGCTGATGATTGCATTTGTCTCGATGACGGTCACAGCATTTTCGCAAGAGCGAGAAATTAGTGGTACTTTGATTGATGGCGACACCAAGGAACCAGCCTTCAATGCCACTGTTCGGTTGCTTAGAACCGATAGTTCAATGATTACGGGAACCATCAGCAACGATGCTGGAGTATTTAAATTGGAAGCTCCTTCGGATGGTGATTTTGTTATTAAAGTCTCCAGCGTTGGTTTTGACCCTGTGGTTAAGAAAGTTAGCATCCATAATGGCAAGAATGTCAACCTTGGCAAACTTACACTGCATCCTTCTTCAGTTTTGCTCGATCAGGCTACTGTTTCGGCTTATGCTGCCAAGGTTACTGTAAAAAAAGACACATTTATCTACAATGTGGATGCTTATCGTACTCCAGAAGGCTCTGCTATTGAAGAACTTGTAAAAAAACTTCCTGGTGCCGAGGTTGATGATGAAGGTAAAATCACTATCAACGGCAAGCAAGTAACAAAAATACTTGTTGATGGCAAGGAATTTATGACCGGCGACACCAAAACCGCTATGAAAAACCTTCCAACCTCAATTGTAAACCGCGTTAAGGCGTACGACCAGCAGAGCGACATGGCCCGTATCACTGGTATTGAAGACGGCAACGAAGAAACTGTGCTTGATTTTGGTATCAAACCAGGTATGAACAAGGGTATGTTTGCCAACCTTGACCTTGGCTTGGGAACCGAAAACCGCTATTCGTGGCGTGGTATGGGTGCCTATTTCGCCAATAGAAGCCGCATTATGTTGATGACCAATGCCAACAATGTCAGCGACCGAGGTTTTGGCGGTGGTGGCGGCGGACGTTTCCGCATGGGCAACAATGGATTGAATGCCACTAAGATGATTGGTCTTAACTACAACTTTGAAGAGAAAAACAAGCTTAGAATAGATGGTAGCGTTCGTTGGAATCACAGCGATGGCGATATCCTGAGCCAACAATCGGTAGAAAGATTTATTGTAAAAAAAGGTGCTTTTTCTAACTCCAACACCCAACAATATTCGCGTGGCGACAGTTGGAACTTCCAAGGTCGTTTAGAATGGCAACCCGACGAAATGACTAATATTATGTTCCGTCCCTCAGCTTCGATTTCCGATAACGATGGCCGGTCGAGAGGCCTTTCGGCAATGTACGACGTTGACCCTTTCCTCTATGTGTTTGATCCTTTGGCTGCTGCCGATCTATCTCAATTGGTGTCTGATACATTGGTTGTTAACTATCAAGTTGATGGCAACCTCAATTACAGCAACAACACCAGGTACAACGGCACTTTGCAGCTAAACCGCAAACTCAACGACGAGGGTAGAAACATAACCCTCAGCAGTAGCGGAGGATACACCGACACCGAAAACAAGACCATTACCACCAGCGACATTATTTATTATCAAATAAAATTGGCTTCGGGCGAAGATTCCACCTTTTTTACCAACAAATATAATCTTACCCCGAGCAACAACTGGAACGCTTCGGTACAACTTTCGTATAGCGAACCCATTGCTAAACGCACATATCTGCAATTTAGCTACCAATACCGCTATCAATACAACGAAAGCAACCGTTCTACATACGATTACAGCAAGAGTAAGTTTGATGCTAATCCGTTTGTTGGCGTAGATAATCAATACCGCGAATGGGACAATTATCTTTCGCGTATCAACAACCCCCTCAGCGATGATTATCTCAACCAATCGCAGAGCCGCTATTCTGAATACAAAAACTACATTCACGATATTAACCTCGGTTTCCGTATGGTTCGCGACAATTATCAGTTGAATGTGGGCGGCATGATGCAGCCTCAGAAAACCAAGTTTGTACAAAACTTCCAAGGCAAATATGTTGACACCACACGTACAGTGTTTAACATAACTCCTACATTTGAATACCGCTACAACCCCAACGACCTCACACGTTTGGAAATTACATACCGTGGCAACACTACGCAGCCCTCGATGAGCGACCTCCTCGACATCACCGACGACAGCAGACCAATGAGCGTAACCCAAGGTAACCCCGGTTTGAAACCTTCGTTTACCAACAACCTCCGCCTCAACTACAACACATATATCCGCGAACACATGCGCACCATTATGACTTTCGTTAATATGAACACCACTAAGAATTCGATTGCTAACAAGATAACATACGACGAAAGAACAGGTAAGCAGATTTCGCGTCCAGAAAACGTTAACGGCAACTGGGGTATCAACTCAGGCTTTATGTTCAACACCGCCCTCGATTCGGCTGGTATTTGGAACATCAACACCTTTACTATGTACAATTTCAACAATTATGTGGGCTACGTTGATGTTAACCGCGAGGCCAAAAAATCTAACACGCAGTCAAACACCTTTATGGAACGTTTGCAGGCAAGTTGGCGCAAAGGATGGTTTGAGTTAGCCGCCGACGGTAGTATCAACTACACACGTTCGCGCAACGAGCTTCAGCCCCAGAGCAACCTTGATACCAAACAGTTTGCATACGGTGGTTCTCTCAGCATTTATGCTCCGTGGGGTACAAGTTTAACTACCGACTTGCACAATCAGAGCCGTCGTGGATACAACGACAACTCTATGAATACCGACGAACTTGTGTGGAACGCACAAATTTCGCATGGTTTCCTCAAGGGCAAATCGCTTACTGTTACTGTTCAGTTTTACGACATTTTGAAGCAGTTAAGCACCTACAGCCGCAGTGTTACCGCAATGCAGCGTAGCGATACTCAGTACAACACTATCAACTCATATATTATGCTCCATATCATCTATCGTCTCAACTTGTTTGGCGGCAAAGATGCTCGCAATCAGAATGGACCTGGTGGTTTCGGACCTGGTGGTTTCGGACCTGGTCGTCCCGGTGGATTCGGTGGTCCTGGCCGTCCTGGTGGTTTTGGAGGTCCTGGTGGTGGATTCGGCGGTCGTCCGTAAATAATACTTTTTTCAAATAATAAATAGCACTTTATAATAGGCGGGTATTTTGAAGATGTCTTCAAAATACCCGTTTTTTTTGCAATTTGATTTGGCAGTATAGTTAAATCTCTATTATTCCCATCTTTTTCATTAAGTAGCTTGCGTTGAGATTTTTGGAGATGCCGTCTTTGAGGGTGTAGTCGAATATGAGGCGGTCGGAATCGAATGTGATTTCAAAACACTTGGTGGCGATGTTCTGAGGATATTCTTCGCGGAGGTTGCCTATGTTGATGTCGTGTGTGGCGAATATACCGTAACACTTGTATTTGAGCAACTTGCGTAAGAATTTTTCGCTACCGTCGTGCTTGTCTTTGCTGTTGGTGCCACGGAGCATTTCGTCAACTATTACAAACAGCGTGGCGCCGCTTTCGAGTTTTGTGATGATTTTTTGCAACCGTTTTAGTTCTGCAAAAAAGTACGATTCGCTCTCTTGCACGCTGTCGCTTGTGCGTATGCTCGTGAGAATTTCTACTGGCGAAAACTCAAAACTTTCGGCACATACAACTGCACCTAATTGACTGAGTATAAGGTTTGTGCCAATTGTTCGCAGATATGTGCTTTTGCCCGCCATATTTGCGCCGGTGAGTATGATGAGGTATTTTTGATCAGAAAAATTGATGTTGTTTCTTACACATTTTTCATCTTGTATTAATGGGTGACCGGCATTTTTGGCGTTGAGAATAAACTCTTTTTCAGAGGGTTTGGGAAAACACCAATTAGGATTGTTGAATTTTAGGTTGGCAAGGCTGAACAGGAAGTCGTATTCGGCAATTATATCAAACCATTGTTTTATTTCGTTGCAGTATTTGCGCTCCCAATTCTCAAACTTAGTGTTAATTATAATGTCGTAACTAAATAGACCTTGACCAAAAAGTGCCATTATAAGATTGTGGCGTTGTTCGTAGCGCAGGGCAATGGTAGCAAGTTCGCCCAATGCCTTAGAGATGGTTTTTGATTTGATTTCGTCTGAAAATTTTTGGGGAACGTTGTTGATATTTTCTATAATTCTAAACAGTGAATAATATTTTTTAAAAGCCTTTTCGGTTTTTTCTATTTTATCACTTAACACTTTGGTTTTCTTGCTGTTAAAGCTAAAAATAGAGAGTTGCACAATAAACAAAAACGATGGAATATACATACTCACAATATCGTAAGATGCAAGAAGTAATGAAGACAATGTGCCTATAATCAATATTATAGCAATAATCTTCCACAACGGTGAATTGGTAAAGAAATAATCTGCTTTTGATATATCTTCGATATTTTGGTTGTTGATGTCGTCTTTAAAAAGTTTTCCCTCGGCTATAAAGTTTTGACGAGCATCCACTTCGTTTTCAAATAGTAGTGTATTTTGTTGTGTTTCAAGTATTTTATTGATATCTTTTGATTGGTTGATAAAGCCATTTGCCAAAAGCAGTTTGCCTCCATGGGTAATAGTGCGGTTAACTTTTTGGAAGATAGACTTTTTACCAAAAATATCTAAATCGTATGTATAAGGGTGTGATGGGTCGATAAATTCATCACCGCCGTCAAAGTCGGAGTTGTCGTTGTCTAAGGCTTTTAGTTCGCTTGCGTTTATATCACGAAGGTTTTTGTTGATGCTCTTTTGGTATTGATATTCAGCGTTTTTCTTTACAAAAAATAGGAAGATAATAATTGTTGCAATTATCACCAATGTCATTATTGGCATAGAATAATTAGCAGAAATAATTGCTAAAGCCGTTCCTCCAACAAATGATAATCCTCTGAGTATATTTGTGTTACGCTCTTTTTTGCGGTACGTTTCGTATTTTTCGGAATATAAATTCAGCCTTTGGCTGTAAAAATCTTTAAGTTCGGTGTGGTTCATTTTGTTTTTTGGTGCAAAGATAACATAATGGAATCTTTTTTTAGCATATTTAGTTTTAATTGTTTATTTTTGCATACAGGAAACTTTGTAAATTAATTTTTGTGATATGTCGTTGATTTCTAAAATAAATGCGATGAGTTTGAAGGCAAAGATTTTTTCAGTATTGGGAATTTTGCTTATGGTGGTTTTGCTTACTAATTGCAAACTAATAGGTTATGGCATTACACAAGGCCTTGGGCAACTTAGAATGGTGAGGAATGCCGTGCCTATCGACACTTTGCTCAACGACCCTTCGTATCCCGATTCGCTTAAACAAAAACTACTTTATATCAAAGAGATACGCCAGTTTGCAATCGACAGCATCCATCTCAAAGATTCTGAAAACTACAATGCCGTTTACGACCTCAAAGGTCAGCCCACAGCATACGTGGTACAGGCTTGCGAAAAGTATGCTATGAAAAAGTACCTTTGGAAATTTCCAGTGGTGGGCAAACTGCCTTACAAGGGCTTTTTTGACCTCAAAGACGCTGAAAAAGAGGCAAAACGTCTTCAACAAGAGGGTTACGACACACGCATTGTAAATCCGGGCGGATGGAGCACCATGGGATGGTTTAAAGACCCGATACTGTCGAGTATGCTCCGTCGCAACGAGGCTTACCTTGCCGAACTAATCATTCACGAACTCACTCACAGCACAGTGTTTGTAAAAGACAACAGCGAACTTAACGAAAACATTGCCGACTATGTGGGCGAAAATGGTGCAAAACTTTATCTTGCAAGCAAATACGGTGATTCTTCGGCGGCGTTGCTGCGCTACACACACCTTATTGACGACAACGAAAAACTTGCAATGCATTATCTTCACGGTGCAAAGAAATTGGATTCCATTTATAATTCAATTGAATTTCAGCAACTTGACACCGCCGCCAAAAATTCTTTAAAGTGCGAAGCCATACGCAATGTATTCGAATCGTTGGACACTTTGCATTTTGCAGTTTTGGATGCGGCAATGATTAAAGCCAATTCAAACAGCAAAGTCAACAACACTTTTTTCACGGGTTATATGACCTATTACAACAAGAAAGAGATCTTACGCCAAGAGTGTCGCGATAAATTTGACGGTGTTTTTATGCGGCATCTCGATTATATTAAGCAAGAATATGGCAAATAGCGTTGCTTAATAATAAATTAACATATAGTTTTGATGCTATTGTATATTTTTTGCGTATATTTGATTGTTTTTTAAAAATTATTATGATATGACAGCTAAGGGTAAAATGAATTTGTTGCTGATAGTGTTTGGCGTTGTAGCTATTTTTGTAGTAACCCTCACTCTCGGCTTTATTATGAAAAATATGCTCGGCAATAGTATAGAGCAGAATGTGCGCTCTGATTTGAAGGGCTTTACAGAAAAACAAAATGCCTACAACTACGCATTTTCCAAGATCAACGAACAACTGTTGAATACTGTTGAAATTCATTTCAAGGTTAGGGGCGGACTTACCGTTACTGATCAAATCCAGCCTTTGGGCAATATTCAAACCAAAGTTTGGAAATTTGGCAACAACGTGGTGAATCAAAACAACGAGCTTTTGGTTACCCTTGCCGCCGCCGCCGCTCCAAACCATTTTTCTATCTACCAGAAAACTTCGAGTGGATATGTTATTATTGCCACCACTATTAAAAAGAACGGGAAATATATTGTGGGTTCGGTACTTAGCGACCCCAACGTAATAAAAATTGTTGAAAACAACGGCGTATTTTACGACCTCACCCAAATTGAGGGCGTGGATTACGTGGGCGCTTTTAAGCCGCTTATGATAAACGGTCGTATGGAAGGAGTAATGTTTTCTGGTCAGGATCAAAGCACTATTGCACAAGACGAAAACGCTTTTTCTTCGGCTACTTTCTTGTCAAACGGTTTTTCGTTGTGGACCAAAGATCCTAATTATGTCTATGTTGTTCCCGACGACAAACGCAAGGAATGGTCTAAAATGCCCGACGACGTATATGCCGAAATGACTAAGCATAAGGATGGCAATCTGTACAAGATTAACTTTAATTATCTTGATACCGATTACGAGATGATTTATCTTTACAATGCACCTATTTATTCTTATTTGCAGTTTATCTATCCTGTATCTGATAAATTTCAGTCGGCACCCTCTATTATTATTCCTATGGTGTGTGCCGTTATTGTGATTATTGTACTGCTAATGATAGCCACCAACCGCCTTTTGAACCATATTATTAACGATGTTGGCGGTGAACCTAAATTTGTTAAGGTGATTGTAGACCGTATTGCAAGTGGCGATATGACAGATTCCGATTCACAGAGCGCAAATAAATCGCGTGGTATCCTCAAGTCGGTGTATGTGATGGCCGACAACCTTAAGGGTATTTTGCTCAATATTTACGATGGCGCCAACAATTTGCAAACATCAAGTTCGGAAATCAACCGCACCACTCAGACTCTTTCGCAAAACGCTAATCAGCAGGCTGCTAACGCCGACAGTATTGTACAGTCTATGTCCGATATTTCTGCCGAGATAGGCCGAAACGTAGAACTTACATTGAAGGCTGGAAAAATCACTCGCAAGGTGATGTCCGATATCAATACCATCAAAAAGGCTCAGGATGAGAGTTTTAACGCTGTTAAAGACATTTCTGAAAAGATTGACATTATCAACGATATTGCTTTCCAGACCAATATTCTGGCTCTCAACGCTGCCGTGGAGGCTGCACGAGCTGGCGAACACGGCAAAGGTTTCGCAGTGGTGGCTTCCGAAATACGTAAACTCGCCGAAAAGAGTAAAAAATCTGCCAACGACATCATCACTGGTGCGCAAACCAGCGTTAAGGCAACAGCTAAATCTACCAATCTTATCAACAATATCCTGCCAGATATCAATGAGTGCGCATCTCTGATTGAGAAGGTAGAAGTATCTGCCGAGGATCAAAAATCTGCTATGGGTTCGATAGATTTTTCAATAAAGGAACTCAACCAGTCGATTCAGGGCAACGCCGCAGCCAGCGAAGAACTTGCAGTCAGCGCTGAGGAACTCAACGGTCAGGCCGAATTGTTCCGTCAGAACGCCAACGTGTTTAAATTTTAAGTTCAAAGCCTATCTCATCGATAGCCTTGCGTAGAGCCTCTTCGGTGGCACTACCTGTTATTACAGCCCTTTTGGTGGCAAGGTCTACAGATGCGCTTGTTACGCCTTCTACACTTTGCAATGCTTTTTCGGCCGACATTCTGCAATGGTTGCAGGTCATTCCTTCGATTGTGTAAGTTTTTGACTCCATAATTTCTGTGGTGTTATGAGAATGATTGTGTTGATGTTCGTGTTCGTGACAATGACAGTGCTCTTTTCCGCGCAAACGGTTGATAACAAGTGCGTTTATTAATAATGCGATAAGTATTGCTGTAGAGGTCCAGGCTATCCATGAACTGCCTTCTTCGCTGTGTGTGCTGCTTACGAGGTTGGCGGTAAAGTCAATTATGCCGTTGAACTGCATAAAATCTATAGCCATACCAAAGAGTATCGAACCTAGAATTATGGATGCCAGGTAGATAACGAGGGTCTTTGTGCCCATAACTTTTTTAACAACCAACATCGAAGCCATATTGCAAGCGGGACCTGCCATTAAGAGCACAAGTCCTGCTCCGGGCGTAAGTCCTTTCATTATCAATGCAACCGCAATGGGAATGCTGCCTGTGGCGCATACATACATTGGAACGGCTATTGCTAAAACCAGCAGCATTGATAACAGAGTGTTGCCTTCAAACACCTTGAATGCTTCTGCCGGTACAAATACTGTTATCATACCTGCTACTATCAAACCTATAATCAGCCATTTGCCAATATCTTCCATCATTTCTACGTATCCGTATTGAAGGGCGGATTTGATTTTTTGACCGAATGTGGCTTTGTGATTATCTGTATGGTGTTCTTCGTGATGACAACAGCACTCTTCATGCTCATGCTCATGTTCATGCTCATGCTCATGCTCATGTTCATGCTCATGATTGTCAGCTATTTTGCCTTCGCTATCTTTGTCGAGTTTGTTTACTAATGTGCCGCCAAACAGAGCGGTTATCAAAGCGGCAATGGGACGGATAATAGCGTAAGCTACGCCCATAAGGCTCGACGTGGCAATAATTGAATCAACACCAGTTTGCGGAGTAGCTATCAAAAACGAAGTGGCTGCACCTTTTGATGCGCCTTCTTTGCGGAGCGACATTGCCGTTGGTATCACTCCGCACGAACAAAGCGGCAGAGGAATGCCAAACAATGTTGCGTAAAGTACCGAACGAAAGTTGGGTTTTGCAAGGTACTTAGAATAATACTGTTGCGGAATAAATGCGTGCATCAAACCTGCCAATAGGAATCCCAACAGCAGATATGGCGACATTTCGTTGATAATGTGGATGATTTCGTGCATAATAATTATGTTTTATTGTTTATTATGCCGCAAATATATGGTGACGTTTTTGCAACTGAAATGCAAAAGTGACGTATTGGCACAAAAAAAATCCGATAGGGGAATATCGGATTTAATCGGTTAATAATTTTGACTAAGGCTGCGTAAAAAACTAAAACAATAAAAATATGAATATGAGTGTGTTTAAAATGATGTTCTTTGAGCTAAAGTTCCTTTTTTCTTAAATTATCTTATGTTTTTTCTCTTTACTTGATGTGTTTTTTATATCGCTGTTTATTTATCGTTTAAGTATCGAAGTATTTCTCTTTCTTTTTACATCACAAATTTATGCTGTTTCCCCAAAAAATGTGTTCATTCATTTTGTTCATTTTGTGAACAAATGTTAATTATTTGGCTAACTCTTTGGTACTGAGCAATCCACAAGCTGCAAAAATATCTTCGCCTCGTGATGCTCTAATGGTGGTGGTGATGTTTTTATCGTTGAGTATCTCTTGAAATTCTTTGATACGGATTTCGGGTGATGGCTCAAAACTGCTTCCTGGGTGAGCGTGGTAGCGTATTAGGTTTACACGTGCTGGTATGCGGTCGAGTATTTTCACCAACTGACGTGCGTGCGCTGGTGTGTCGTTTACACCTTTTATCATAATGTACTCTGCTGAAAATCTGCGCTGGTGACGAAAATCGTATTTTTTGATTATGTCTAACACTTTAGCCAATGGGTTTGCTTTTTCGATGGGCATTATTTCGGCTCGTTGGTCGGCAAACGGATTGTGCAGGCTTACTGCAAGGTGCACTTCGGTTTTTTCGATAAATTCTGGTAAATGCTTAACAATACCCACAGTGGAAACAGTTATTCGCCTCGGACTCATTGCAAATCCGTATTCCGAAGTAAGTATCTCCAATGCGCTGAGCACGTTGTCGAGGTTGTCGAGCGGTTCGCCCATGCCCATGAACACTAAGTTGGTGAGTTGGTTGTATTCGGGAAGGCTTACTATCTGGTTAATAATTTCTTGCGGGGTGAGATTCCCTCCAAATCCTTGAAGTCCTGTGTTGCAGAATTCGCATCCCATTTTGCATCCTGCCTGCACCGATACGCATAGTGTGGCACGGTCGCGATCGGGTATGTATGCTGCTTCGATAAATCTTCCGTTACAAACTCGGTAGAGGTATTTTTTTGTGCCATCGGTTGAAACTGTCTCTTTTTCAGGGGGGTACTTTCCAACACAATATTCTGTCGACAATTGTTCGCGTACCTTTTTTGAAAGGTTGGTCATCTGGTCGATGTTGGAGACGTTTTTTTTGTAGAGCCAGTCTACTATCTGTTTTGCAACAAATTTGGGAACACCAATTTGAGCGGTGATTTCTGTAATTTTGTTCAGGGTGAGGCCTAAAAGCGGTTTTTTATCGTCCATTTTTGCTGTTGCGTTTGTAATAATCTATGAAGTTTTCCTTTTTATAGGCTTCTTCGGCGTAAAATTGTAATATTATTTTATATGTTTTAGAATTAAAGTAGTTGTTGATACGGGCAATGAACTGGCGTTCTTTGTTGAAAAAGAATATCGAGGGGAATGTGAAATTGTTGTTCATTAATACTCCCGTAAGTTGGTGAGGCATTCCAGTGCCTGAGCCCACAAATGTTTGTCCAAGAATATTTATCGTATCTTGCGACGCTGCATAAAATTTTACAGGATAGTAATTTTTGTTGATGTAGTTGCACACGTCGCTGTTTTTCATCACAGTGTTGATGATATTACCTGATATTGAGTAATTTACGCCTTGTGGATAGAAGTCTAACCATAGGTTTAGAAGTATTGGTTTGGGATTTGTTTCTGCTTTTTTGAAAGCATCTTCAATGTTCATCCACTCTATTATTCCCGAAGTGTCGGGTTTGTCAGCTTCATCGGTTTTGTTGAGTTCTTCTGTGTATATATTTGGATATGATAACATAAAGTCTTTTCTGAAACTTTCAGGGTCGGAGTTTCTGCTCACGTTTTCGGCAAAATATACTAAAATGGGTTCAATGGCTTTGGGTTCCATATATCCGGGAATTGGCATAGTGTTGGTGTCGCGGTCGATGTATACTATAGTAGGATAGGAGAGGCGCCCTTCCAACAGTTTGATAGCCAGTTCGTTTACTTTGCCGTTGCTTTTGTATTCCTTGTTTTTGAAATATATGGTGTCGGAAGTTTCGGCATCGAATCTAATTGGGTAGAAATTTTTGTTAATGTATCGCGCAATGCTTTGGTTGTTGAATGTTACTGCGCTCATACGCTTACACCATCCGCACCAATCGGTGTACACGTCGATTAGAAATGGTCGATGGTCGGCACTGTCGAGTTTTTCAGCTTCGGCAAAAGTAAGCCATTTTACGGCATCTTGCTGAGCCATAACGCTTTGTGTGCAAATCATAACTGCAGCAGCCAATATTGCTTTAATTTTCATATTCATATATATATAATAAGGTGTGGTTTTGCCAAAAAAAACGCCGTTTTTGGCGGCGTTATTGTAAGTGTTTTTTTATTTTAAAACCTTTTAACGTACTGTCATCACAATTCTGAATCCAGTAAAGGCGTTAGGAAGTTTGTCTATTCCGGGTTCGTCGTCGGCGGCAATCTGCATATAGTATCCGTAGCTGTGCCACGAACCGCCTTTAACTTTGCCTTCCGAGGTCATTTCGGCAGCGTTGCCAGCCATTTGAAAAATACCGTACTTGTTTGGAGCGAACGTTTTTACCGGAACTAATGCAGTTTGATAAAGCACGTTGTTGTCGAGGATCTCAATGATGCCGTCTTTGTTGAGACGTATGTTCTCTTCGCCAGCTATGCGGAAGTTGGAGTTCCATTCACCCTTTTTGTTGCGCAAGAATTTGCCTTCCCAAGGGTAGATAGCGTTTTCAACACCACCGGCAGCAGCTACAATCCACTCGTTTTCGGCAGGCAGACGGAATTCTGCGTTGTTGTATTTTGCTGCGCCGTATGCTGCGTATAGTTTTGTGAGCCATAGGCAGAAAGTTTCTGCGGCTTCTTTTGATATGTTTACCACTGGATACTCGTTCCATTTGGCATCAGTGTGGTATGTCTTGGCGGTAGACTCAAATGCCTCGCTAATGCGCATCCAGCCTTCACCGTCAATTTTGCATGTGTTGTAAATGTCGTCTAATCCGTTGTCTTTAAGGTCTTTGAGAAACGCGTTGTAAATACCGTTGGTGGTTTCGAATATCGAAATGTAGTAGCCTCCTGCTGATATGTTTTTGGTTGCCGTTTTATATGCGCTTTGGCCAACGTATTTCATGCCAGTTTCAATTGACTTGATGTAGTTTGTATTGGCTACAGCCGATTTGTTGAAGTCGATTTTGTCTAATCCGTTTTTCTGTCCAAAACAGATTGTTACGCAACATATTAATGTTGCAATCATCATAATTTTCTTAGTCATATCGTGTGTCTTTAAATAAATACTCTATTATTTTCATTATGCAAATTTCTTGCAAATTACTGAATTTTAAAAATTTTTTTTAAATTTGTGTCATAATTATTTTAATATAAACTAAAATGTCAGAAAAAAAATCATTAGATACTGTATGCGTACAGTCGGGTTGGCAACCCAAAAGCGGTGATCCGCGCGTTTTGCCTATATTTCAGAGCACTACATTTAAGTATGAGAATACCGCTGCTATGGCGGATTTGTTCGACCTCAAAGCAGAAGGTTATTTCTACACCCGTTTACAAAACCCCACCAACGATGCAGTGGCTGCAAAAATCGCCGAACTTGAAGGCGGTGTGGCAGCTATGCTTACTTCGTCGGGTCAGGCTGCTAGCTTTTATTCTATTTTCAACATCTGTGAGGCTGGCGACCATTTTGTAAGCAGCAAGAATATCTACGGAGGCACTTACAACCTCTTTTTGGTGACAATGAAAAAGCTAGGTATAGAATGTACAATGGTGGATTCCGACGCATCTGAGGAGGAAATTTCTAAGGCTTTCCGTCCCAACACCAAATGCCTCTTTGCCGAAACTATCTCAAATCCCACTTGCCATGTGCTTGATTTTGAGAAATTTTCACGAATAGCCCACAAGCATGGCGTGCCGTTGATTATTGACAATACTTTTGCCACTCCTATAAATTGTCGTCCTTTTGAATGGGGCGCCGACATTGTTATCCACTCCACCACTAAATATATGGATGGTCACGCTCTTGCAGTTGGCGGCTGCATTGTTGACAGCGGTAATTTCGATTGGGACAAGTACGCTGACAAGTTTCCCGGTCTTACACAGCCCGATGAATCGTACCACGGTCTCGCTTACACCAAGGCTTTTGGTAAAAAGGCTTTCATCACTAAGGCTACCGCTCAGTTGATGAGAGATTTAGGCTCTATCCAGAGTCCTATGAATGCATTTTTGCTTAATATTGGATTGGAAACTCTCCATTTGCGTATTCCCCGCCATTGCGAAAATGCGCAGAAGGTTGCCGAGTTTTTGGAAAAACATCCCAAAATTGCTTGGATTACTTACAGTGGCTTGAAAAGCAGCCCTTATTACCAACTTGCACAAAAGCAGTTTACCAACGGACGTTCATGCGGCGTAATGTGTTTTGGAATCAAGGGCGGACGCGAAGAATCGATCAAGTTTATGGACAGCCTTAAATTCATTGCCATAGTTACCCACGTGGCTGATGCCCGTTCGTGTGTGCTTCACCCTGCCAGCCATACTCATCGTCAACTTACCGATGAACAGCTAATTGCGGCAGGTGTTCAGCCCGATTTGATCCGTCTTTCTATTGGTATTGAAAACTGCGACGATATTATCAACGATATTTCGCAGGCTTTGGACAAAATCTGATATTTTTGTTTGCATATTTTAATTTACATTTTTTGCTTTTTTGGCAATAATTTTGTAAATTATAAGTTGTTAAATGCAGACAAATAATTTACTATTAATCTATTTAAATAAAACAGTATGAAAAAACTTTTGATACCATCAGCATTATTGGCAGTTGTGCTTTTGTTTCCAACTGCTCTTCGTGCACAGGATTCGGATATGTTCGACATCCTTACTAATTTTATCAACGACGAGCAAAACGCTTCGTTGGTAAAACTGCAAGACGATATTGCAAAGGGTGAAAAATACGTATCACAAGCTGAGGCTTCCGACAAAACAAACTCTAAGTTTCTCAACAGCTCCAAAAAGGGTAAACTTAAAAAAGGTGAAAAGAAATCGGCTGAGGCTAAATCTCTGAGAATAAAGGCTGCAAAGCTTTACGAAAAATCGTATACTTCGCTTTATGAAATATACAAAGAGGTTATCGACAATGCCGAGTTTATTTATCAAAACGACAAGAGCCAGGCCGAGTCGTATTTGAGCGATGCCGAAAACGACCTTCAGGATGGTTCGGCTAAGCTTTCGCCTTATGGCAAGCTCACCACCAAAAACCTCGAAACCAAAACTTACAGCACATTGAAAGCTGATATGGCTTCGTGCAAGTCGAAATTCCAGAGCGCTGGCGACAACTGCTACAATGCCCTCAAACTTCTTCAGACTCAGGAAGAACGCAAAAATCAGGAGGCTGCAGCCGAGCAAGCTTTTTGGAACTCTACTGTTAGCACCAACACTATCGATGCTTACAACAGATACATAAGCAAGTATCCCAACGGTAAATATGTTAGCGAGGCTCAGCGCCGCATTGCCAACCTCCAGAATGCCGGACGTCAGCGCAGGGTAACTTCCAACAATCCTGACGAAGGTCTTGCTTACCGTATTCAGATTTGTGCCGACAAGCGCAAATGGAGCCAACGTAAGCTGCAACGCCTTTATAAAGGCAACCTCAAAATCGACGAACGTCAGGTTGATGGTTTTTACAAATATTGGATTGGTTGCTATCGTAGCTACGAAGAGGCTCAGTCTGCCGAGATGGGCATGAACCTCAAACAGTCGTTTATCGTTTGTTTCAACGATGGTCAGCAGATTCATGTTACAGAGGCTCAGCAGATAGAGGCCAACTTGATTGACTAAGCTTTTTTTAATTCTATACAATAAACGCCGCTCGAACTGTTTCGAGCGGCGTTTATTTGTTATGGTGTTAGTATTTACTAAACTTCAAAAGCCAGAAGTGTGATGTCGTCGGTTTGCATTTTGTTGCCTTTCCAGTCGAAAATAAACTTTTCGATAGCTGCTTTCTGACGTTCAAACTGCATATTGGAGTATTGCAGCAGTTTATCTTTAAAGGTCTTTGACATTATCTTGCGATTGAGCGTGCCGCCGTTTTGGTCGGTGCATCCATCGGAATAGAGGTAAATCTTGTCGTTTGCTTGTAACTGAATTCCTATGCTTGTGAAATTTTTGTCTAAAATAAAGTGTCCGATAGGCATTGAGTCGCCTTTGATGGTTTGAATCTCATTGTTGCGTACCAAAACCATAGGACGCTGAGCTCCTGCATAGTGTCCTTTGAGAGTGTTTTCGTTGTAGATAAGCAGGGCTATGTCCATGCCGTCGTTGCGCAACTGTCCGTCTTGGTCGATTCCGAGAGCCGAGGTTACTTTTTTGCGGAGAGCGTCAAGTATCTCGCCTGGCATTAATTCTTCATCTTTGTGGTCGTTGATGAGTTCGTTGAGGAACGAGAGACCCATGCTGGCGAGTATGGCACCTGGAACACCGTGACCTGTGCAGTCGCCCATAGCTGCGATTATCTGATTGTTTACTTTTTTGGCAAAATAGAAGTCGCCGCCTACAATATCTTTTGGATAATAGATAACAAAGTAGTTGCGGAAAATGTTGTAATTTGGCGCAACAGCTTGTACCATAGCTGTTTGAAGTCGGCTAGCGTAGTTGATGCCAGATGTCAGCTGGTTGTTGGCGGCAGTGATTTCGTGGTTGCGCATCTCAAGCAGCAGTTTTTGAGCGGCGAGGTCGTCGTTGATGGTGCGGAGCTGTTCGTTGAGCATGCTCACATTTTCGCTTTGAACAAGGATTTCCTCTTTCTGTTGCTGTAATGCCTCGTTCTGCATCATAATTTCGGATTTCTGTGTCGCAAGTTCTAAATTGAGCTTTTTCAGACTGTCTTTTTGTTCAAAGAAGTCTTCCATCATTCTTGAAATGATACCAAACTCGTTGGTTTCGTCTTTTAGAGGTATGATGCTGTCGGTTTTTTCTGATTTGAAAGATTCATCGATTTGAGAGAGAGGCTTTGTAACTTTTACCTTTACGTAAAGCATAATAGCAAAGAAAATACCGAGGCATAGTAACGAGATTAGCAAGAAAATGGGTATAAATTGGTTTAACTGCTTCGATAGCATATCTTCGTAGGCAAAGCACATATAAGCCACGTGTTTTTTCTTGTAGTCGAGCATTTCACGGTTGGTAACTGCCATTGGGTCGAGTGCCTTAACGGTGTCGGCGTATGCCTTGTCGTCTAGTGCAATGGTCATGTGCATGCCTCCGAGTGCAATACTCATTCCACTTACATCTTCTTCTGCTATCTCTTTTACCATAAACATATAACCGCGCTGCTTTTCGTTGCGGCTGTTGATGTTGGCAGCAGATACTAAGCATGCGCCAAAGTATACGAATGTTTTACCTTCAAATTGTGCATAAAAATGGGGGAATAGTTCTTCGTTGAAAAGGTTGCCCATATCGGGACTGGCAAACGGAAAGAAATCGATGTTTTCCATTCCTTGGGCAAAATTGATGTATTTGATAACACCGAGAGTATCGAACATTGCCACACAAGCCGAACTGTAGCCGTCAACCATATATCCAATGTTGTCGTTGAGCCATTTTTTGTTTCCTTCGCACATGGCTTGGTAACATTCGTCCCATGCCGAGTTGTCGTGCACAATGTTGGTGTATTGATGATAAGTGACGCTAAGTATCCTATCGATAAGCATTTCTTTATCTTTTTTTGAATATTCGCGTACAGCATTTAATTGTCGGTATTGAAAGATATAATAAAGTATCAGCACTATTATCATAATTATCGCGCCTAATAATGCTACTCGCAATATGCCCGATTGTACAGTCTTGGAGTTCATATATTTAATTAAGAGGTTGAGTTCTTTTTTTTTCTTTTTTACTTCTCAAATATACAAAAAAAAATCCAAGGTGTATCTGTTTTTGAGGTTTTTTTTGTTTTTTTTATCTCTCCACATTTATAACCACCATTTCAGGTCGACAGGTGGTGCGTATCGGTGGACCCCAGGTGCCGTAGCCGGCTGAAACGTAGTATTGCGTGTTGCCGCGGCGGTGCTGTCCAAACGAACATTCGTAGATGGCTGAGGTGAGGAAATTTAAGGGGAATAATTGTCCGTGGTGGGTGTGTCCCGATAGTTGGAGGTCGATGCTTGCTTGCTCGGCTTCTTCTAAGTGGTAGGGCTGATGGTCTACGTTGATGAGGTAGTTGGTATGGTCGATATTTTCAACTATGGTTTCAAACGGTTTGCGTCCAACGCGTTTGCCCGCTGGAAAGGGACCCGCAGAACGGTCTTCGCGACCAATAATTGTTACGCCAAGGGGCAGTTGTGCTGTGGAATCGCGTAGCACCGTTACGCAGTTTTTTTTCATAAATTCGTCGGCAGTGTATACGTCGCCAATCCACTCGTGATTGCCATTAACAGCGTATATTCCGTAGCGTGTGTTGATGGTATGGAGTATCGAATCGGCGTGGCTGTAAAGTACTGGCGTGGGGTTGCCGTCAAAAAAGTCGCCTGCAATTACCACAAAATCGGCATCTTCGGCGTTGATTCGGTTGGCAAGTGTGTTAAAAAACTTGTCGCCATTTACCTGACCTAAGTGTACATCGCTGATTAATACAAACTTAAATGGTCGTTCGATATTCTTATTGGTGTGCAATGTAAATTCGCGGCGTGTGGGGTTGTGGGCGTTGAAATAGCCTATGATGAGGATTAGTGCGCAGACTATTCCGCCAACTGTGGCAAAAAGTTCTGCCTTGGCGTCGCCGGGTTTGTAGCGGAATGAGAGCCATTCTGCCTTGAATGTGAACGCATTAATGCCGCGTGCTATGTCTATTACCAAAAATATTAGAAATAGGTAGAGAGCGGCGGCGAGCATCCAATTACCTGTGGTTACAAAAGGTTGCGACAATACCAAGTGGTTTCGTTGTAATGCAAATCCTGCAAAAAAACTTGCGCACAACACTATATATAATATACGCACTGCAATTCCCCAACCTGTGTTGGCAAGTGGCATTGCGCACCTCATACGGGTGTAGATGTAAAAACACGCTCCAAAATAGAGCCCTACAAAAAATATCAAAAAGAAAAACATACTCCGCATAATTAATTGATTATTATTGCACCCCTTTCATCATTTTCTTTAACATCGGGCAAAGGGCAAAAAGTATTATAGATGCCGCTCCTGCCATTATTGCAAAGAGCATGAAAAATTCTGTCAAGTTGGTGATTTCAAAACCGAGAAATGATTTGGTTTCGCCGTTGGCACCGGGTAGGAGGGTTGCCAATTTGCCAGCCAAGATGTTTGATGCGGCGTTGCTCATAAACCATACGCCCATCAACAATGATGCAAGACGTGCGGGTGAAAGTTTGTTTACCATCGAAAGTCCTATGGGTGAGAGGCTTAACTCGCCAATTGTGTGTATAAAGTAGAGGGCAAACAACCACCACATAGAGGCTTTTGCGTTGGCGTCTAATCCGTGAGTTCCAAATGCAATTACCACATATCCAATGGCTAAGAGCATTAAACCGATAGCCTGTTTAGCGGGTGAGAATGGTTCCATTTTTTTCTTAGCCAAAAACTGCCAAAGCATTGCCATAATTGGAGCAAAGCATACAACAACTATTGGGTTGATAGATTGAAACCATGTTGTGGGCATTTCCCAACTTTCCAATCCTATATTGCAAATCTTCATTCCTATAACTGGTAAGAGGATTGCTGCAACTTGGATAATAACTAAACCAATAATTAAATTTAATACAAGATCAAATCCTTTATATTTCTTTTTAAGAGAAAATAAATAATAGAGTGCTGTCAAAATTATAACAGCAATTTCCAATCCAATCCAACCCTTTTTATTCAACAAGAATGATGGAATCAACATTGATCTATCTACCTGTCTATCAGCAAACAGTGTCAGCGACGAACCAGCCTGTTCAAACGCACTCCAAAAGAAGATTACAAACACCGCTATAATATAGATAACTCCGATGCGGCTTTTTTCGTCTTTGGTGAGTCCGCGGTCGGTGATGATAAACACGGGCAATGCAAGCGAAATAGAGTAGATTGCAGCCGAAATGTAATCGTTGAAACTTTCTGAGCCTAAGGAGAATAGCACAAACATTACAGCCGCGCCAATGATGCAGCCCCACAAGCGGAATGGCGAATTGTGTACGTCGGCTTTTTCTTGATGATGTGCAACTGCCTCTTGGTGAGCAAGTTCGTCTTTTGCGTGACGGAGTTCGCTCTGTGCGGGCGGAAGTCCTATTTGCAGTCCGTCTGGGGTTTTGAGGTATTTATCTTTGAATAACCAAAAAACAAGAATCGAAAGTATCATAGCCACGCCGGCGCAGAAAAATCCCCATTTAAAGTTGCCGGGGTTTGTCCAGTTGCCTTCGCCCACCGATCCGCAGATAAGTGGTGCGATGAATGCTCCTACGTTGATACCCATATAGAAGATGGTGAAAGCCGAGTCTTTGCGGCTGTCGGTTTTTTCGTAAAGGTCGCCCACCATTGTGGAGATGTTTGGCTTAAAAAATCCGTTGCCCAAGATGAGACAAACAAGACCTGTGAACATCAAAAATAGCGATATTCCGTTGTCGACATTTGGATCGATAGGTCCGCCTTCCACCGAAATAGATTTGTTGACAAAGCACGCCGAGGCAAACATAAGAAACTGTCCCACAGCCATTATCAAACCTCCAAAAATTATGGAGCGACGGTTGCCCCAGTATCTATCGGCAATGTATCCGCCAAGAAGCGGTGTAAGGTAAACAAGTCCGGTGTACGAACCGTAAATTTCGGATGCCCTTTCGTTGGTAAAAAATGCTGCCACAAGATATAGCACAAATAATGCTCTCATGCCGTAATAACTGAAACGCTCAGCCATTTCGGTAACAAACAAAAGGTAAAGACCTTTGGGGTGTCTGTTGTTGCTCATATTATTGTTTTAAATTTTTTTTAATGTTAATGAAATCGGCGCAAAATTATAAAAATCTTAATTTCTTAATACTGTGTTTCGTTAAAAAATGTACCTTTGCATTATTAAATACGTAAAATTTTGATATGATGAAACCCACTTTATTAGTATTGGCCGCCGGTATGGGAAGCCGTTATGGCGGTTTGAAACAGATTGACAAACTTGGTCCTTCGGGACAAACTATTCTTCAATATTCGGCTTTTGACGCTGCCCGCGCAGGTTTCGGCAGGGTTGTGTTCGTTATCCGCCGCGACATCGAAAAAGATTTCAACGAACTTGTGTTGCCCAAAGTGCGTCAACATTTGCCCGCCGAATATGTTTTTCAAGATAAAACCGACCTTCCCGAAGGCTTTACTTTGCCTGCCGACCGCGAAAAACCGTGGGGTACAGGTCACGCCATTCTCGCCGCACGTAACGCCATCAAAGAGCCGTTTGCTGTTATCAACGCCGACGATTTTTACGGCAAGGAGGCTTATCAGACTATTTGCCAATATTTTAGCACTCTAAAAGATACCGACCAAAATAAATATTGTATGGTGGGTTATCCCGTAACTAACACATTGTCAGATTACGGCACAGTGTCGCGCGGAGTATGCACCACTAATGCCGAGGGCAATCTTGTTGACGTGGTAGAGCGCACCAAAATTATCCGCGAAAATGGCAAAATCGTGTTTATCGAAGGTGAAACCAAAACCGAAATTGCTGAAACTTCACCTGTTTCGATGAACTTCTGGGGCTTCACTCCTTCGTTTTTCGGATATTTGCAACGCGATTTTGTATCTTTCTTAAAGGAAAATATCTCAAAACCCAAGGCAGAATTTTTGATTCCCACCGTTGTTGACGGATTAATCAAGAGCGGAACTGTTACTTGTAAAGTGCTCACCTGCAATGCAAAATGGTTTGGCGTAACATACAAGGAAGACCGCCCGATTGTGGTTCAAAAATTTGCCGACCTTACCAAAGCCGGTGAATATCCCGAGGAGTTTTAAAACCTTGCCCCAAGGGTAAAAACATTGGTTCTGTACTCGTAACTGTTGGTGCTTGCGTCCATAAAGGCGTAGTCGAACGAAAACCGCGAAACCTTTATGCCCGCACCCAACGAGGGTACATAACTGTATGTGCGTGAGATATATAAGTGATTGTTTTTCATAAAGTCGGATATTCCAAAACGCACAAACGCCATATCCATAAACGAAACTTCTAATCCCGCGCAAGGATTAACGCAGGCAAAATCGCTGCGAATAAGATAGTTGCGCTTTCCATCAAATGTAATTTCCGAACCAATTTCGCCCATAAAGGCAAATCGTCCGAGGTGCACAGTGTATGCCGCCGACCAAAGAATCGACGGTGCGGTCTGCTCTACGCTATTTTCGGGAATGCTGTTGCCTGTGGCAAGATAGGTACTGTCGAATTTTTCTTTGTTGATGTTCCACACGTCGAAAGTGGTGGTGGCATCGCGCAGGATAATACCGGCAGAAAAATCTCGCTTTTTGTACGATGCGGCAAGGTCGATACCAAATCCGTATGCGCGGGCAAACGAACCTTCCATTCGGTAGATGAGTTTCACATTTCCGCCCACCGAAAAATCAGGGAGAAAGCGCAGCCGCCGTCCTACCGAGAAGAATAGCGCGTAATCGGCTGTGGAAAAATATGTTATGCGCGAAAAATCTGGTTCGCCGTTTTGGTCAAACAGGTAGATTGTGTTTTGAATATCGTCGACACCGAGCCTCAAAAACGACATTCCTACCGACGTGAGCGAATCGGCTTGATAGCATCCTGCGGCAAAATCGTATTGAGCCAAACCACCAAAATAAAAACTGTGAGTGGCGCAAATATCTGTTTTGTAGCCTTTTGGCGCCGAAAGGTTGGCTGGATTCCAATATCCTGCCGCTGCTCCCGTGGTAGAAGCCGCCGTGCCTCCGCCCAACGCTTGTTCTCTGCCGCCCGTGCCGATGTTTAAAAAATCGTTGCCGTATTTTACCACTTGCGCAGACGCTGTTTGTGCCGTTAAAAATGCTGATACTGATATAAATAATGTGTATGATTTAATGTTCATATCTTACTGCAATCAATTTTTTTACAAAAATAGTAAAAAATTTTTGACAATCCTTTCGGAAAATGGTCTTATATTTGCAAGTTGAAAAGTTAAATTTACATAACGATAAAACAATGTCGAGAATAACCTCAAAATTGAAATTTTTGCCCAGCATGATTACATGCACAAGTGCCCTTTGTGGAACATTAGCCACATTTATGGCATTAAGCGGCGACAAAGGTCTTGTTTATGCATCCTATTTTATACTTTTTGCAAGTATCTGCGATTTTTGCGACGGATTTGTAGCACGATTGCTCCATGCTCAAAGCGAACTTGGTAAACAACTTGATTCACTGGCAGATGCAATTAGTTTTGGCGTTGCGCCCACGGCTATTATGTTCGGCCTTTTGCGACAGGCTCTTAGGGTTAACGGTGCTTTTTGGACTCTTGATAGTTCGCAGATTTTTATTCTCGTATGCTCTTGTTTTATAGTAATTTGCAGCGTGCTTCGCCTTGCCAAATTTAATATCGACCCAGAACAGGCTTATGGTTTTAAGGGACTTCCCACTCCGGCTTGCGCACTTTTGGTGGCTTCTATTCCGCTAATTGATGCCATGGTGCCTGAAGATTTTTGGATCTACACTGTGGCACATGCTCTCTTCAACGCTGATTTTCCTTTTAAAGCCACTATGGCTCTTATTGGTATTCAGGTGTTTGCATTTGGCAGTGTTAAATTGCTGCTGCCGATGTGCATATTTTTCTCGCTGCTGATGGTGAGCAACTTGCCAATGTTTTCGCTCAAGATGAAGAGTTATAAATACAAAGACAACCGTTTGGTTTACAACTTTTTAATATTTGCTGTGATTGCACTCATAGTTTTGCAATGGATAGCGGTTCCCCTCATCATATTCGCTTACGTGGTGGTTTCATTTGTCCGTTGGCTTTTCAACCGCAAAAAAACTGCTACTGTTGAGCATTAAGGTAATAATGGCAAATCTCCGTTAATCCACATTCTTTACACTTAGGATTTCGAGCCGTGCACACGTACCGTCCGTGAAGGATGAGCCAATGATGTGCGCGTCCTAAAATGTTATTATCAAAACCCTCTTCGAGTTGTTTTTCGGCTTGGAGAGGATTTTTGGCATTTTTGGTGAGTCCTATTCGCGCTGCCACTCTAAATACATGAGTATCTACAGGCATCACCTCCGCACCGTAAAGCACCGACGCAACCACATTTGCAGTTTTTCTACCCACACCGGGGAGAGTTTCAAGTTCTTCGACTGTTGTGGGCAATGTACCGCCGAATTTTTCTACAATTATCTGCGCCGCAGCAATTATGTCGCGGGTTTTGGAGTTGGGATAAGATATTGATTTAGTGTATTTTATTACCTCGTCAAAATCAGCCTTTGCCAACGATTCGGCATCTGGGAAACGCTCAAACAGCGCAGGAGTTACCATATTCACCCTCTTGTCGGTACATTGCGCCGAAAGTCGCACAGCCACAAGTAATTGAAACGGATTACCATATTTCAATTCAGTCTTGGCATCAGGCATTGCTTTTGTAAAATATTCTGTTACAGCGGCGTAAAGATTGTGGTTCATAGGATTGGTGTTTTATTTTATTGGGCGAAGGTAGTAATTTTTTTATTTTTCTCCGAATTTTTACAGTCCAATTTACAGTCCGATTTATAGTCCGATTTTTAGTTTTATAGTCCGAATATTTTATTAAACAACGAAATTAACGAATAAAACGAAATAGTTTAATGGAATCTCTGTAAGCCCAATTCGTTTCCCGTATAATCACATTCTCCTTTTGTAATATGTTTTGGAATTTCACTTTCTGTTCCTATATTCCTGCGGTGAGAAATCCTTCATACAAGTGAAGAACTTGGTGAAGGCGGCTTGGTAGGAGAATAGGAAATCGTTGGGCAGCAGAGTGATGGTGCACGTTGTGGTCTTCAGACTGATGACGGCTTCGGAGATGAGTGCCATTACCAAGAAACTCATAATCCTCAGCCCCTTGGAATATAGGCTGCAATAGTCGTTGTCCGACAAAATAATAAAGGAATAGTAACGTTAACAGGAGCAGAAAATCATAAACAACAGCAATATGGCAACAATGACTATAAGGTGACCGAATTTTTGTACAATGAAGTGAACTGTACGATTTTCTGCAAAATGATGTTGCCAAAAATACTATAATTATGAATCACGGAAAAAATACATGTAACGAACTCAAAGCAATACGCAAACGGATTGCAGAGGCTAATGAGATAGAATATAATCCTCATGAATGTACGTTTGAGGGCGAATGCAGTGGCACTTGTCCGGCGTGTGAAAGCGAAATGCGTTATATAGAGAACGAACTTCGCAACCGCAAACGCCTCGGTAAAAAAATCGCAATGGTCGGGCTTGCGGTAGGATTATCAGCAACACCGGCAATGGCTCAAGAGCCGGATGATGATCTTGAAGGCGACATTTCTATGCCTGAAGAAGAAATAACGATAGAAACTGAAGATGAAATTACAGAAGAACCGTTTCTTGGCATTATTATAGAGACAGTTCCTGAGTTTCCCGGCGGAAATAATGCTTTGCGGAAATACATCGCAGACAATATACAATACCCGAAAGGAGCAAGTAGTGAAGGCATTCAAGGTACAGTATATGTATCTTTTGTAATTGATATAGATGGCAGTCCAACTGATGTAAAAATTTTACGTGGGGTTCATCCGGAGTTAGATGCAGAGGCATTACGTGTTGTTATGTCTATCCCGCAAAAATGGAAACCGGCACAGCAAGGTGGGGAAAAAGTTAAGTGTTCTCTTGTGGTTCCTGTGAATTTTGTTTTGTCAGATAATAAGAAATGAATAACGAAAATAACTATGCGAAATTCATAGGGATCAACCGGCATAGAATCAATCGCGACGGCAAGGGCGTAACCACGTTGGCGGCTTTTTATAGTTGCCCGTTGCGTTGCCGTTATTGTATTAATTCTCAGTGTTTTGATCCGAATATCATTTGTCAGACTCTTACGCCTAAAATGCTTTTAAAAAAGGTAATGATTGACGACCTTTATTTTCAAGCCACAGACGGCGGAATCACATTCGGCGGCGGCGAACCATGTATGCAGAGCCGTTTTATTGAGGAATTTCACCGTATATGCAACCCTGTTTGGAATATAAACATTGAGACTAGTTTGAATGTTAAAACCGGACATATAGCGCATATTGCGGAGTTTGTCAGTCAGTTTATTGTAGATATTAAAGATATGAACAGCACTATATATCAAGCATATACATCTGCCGACAACAACCTAGTGACAAAGAATTTACAATTTTTGGCGCAACACGGTTTTCAAGATAAATGTCGGTTGCGTCTGCCGCTAATCAAAGGATATAATACTTTCAGCGATATAGAAAAAAGCAAAACTTTACTTACTGATATGGGTTTTTATAATTTTGACATTTTTGAATATAAAATAAGTAAGTAATTTTAATTATACGTATTTAACGAAAACTCTTCTGCATTTTGTTTTCGCTAAATTCGCTGCCGCTTGCGGCATTTGATGAAATTGTCGTGGAATCTTTCTCTTCATTTGGAAAAACTTTTCAGTAATTCCCATATTTTTTTTATATTTGCCCAAAATTATTACAACTATGCGCAAATTCAACACAACGGGTACGTGCTACCCTGAAAAACATTATATGGTGGACATCACCAAAAGGCTCGACGACATTGTAAACCGTGTTGCCGATGGCGAATACATCACTATCAACCGTGGACGTCAATACGGAAAGACAACCACACTTTACCATTTGGCAAAGCGTTTGAGTAATGATTATGTTGTGTTTTCGATAAGTTTTGAGGCGTTGGGCGGCAACAATTTCAAAAGTAAAGAGACTATCGCTTATTCCTTTTGGGAGCAGATTCAGATGGCGTTTGAGTATATCAACATCAGTAATTTGCAAGACGATGTTAAACAGATGATTTCGGGATTGCTTGACAAATATGACGCGAAGAAAGAAATCCCATTTGAAATTTTTGAAAAGTCTGTATCGGATATTTGCGCAAAAAGTGCCGCCCCAATCGTTATTTTCATCGACGAGGTTGACAACGCAAGCAATTACGAATCGTTTATCGAAATGCTCCGTATGTTGCGAAACAAATATCTCAAACGTATGCAAGTTCCGACATTTCAGTCCGTTATCCTTGCTGGCGTTTACGACATCAAAAACCTCAAACTCAAAGTACGTCCCGACTCTGACCACCAATACAATTCGCCGTGGAACATTGCCGTACCGTTTAAAGCGGATATGTCGTTTAACAAAGACGGCATAGCGCAGATGATTCAGGATTACGAGGACGACCACAACACGGGTATGAATATTTCCGAAATGGCGCAGATGGTTTGGGACTATTCGTCGGGGTATCCTTATTTTGTGTCTAAACTTTGTCAGTTGATAGACCAAGAAAATCTCGGATGGAATAAGGAGGGTATAATTTCAGCTGTCAAAATGATTCTTGTGGAAGAGAACAACACTTTTTTCGACGATTTGAACAAAAAATTGGAAACTTTTCCAAAAATGGCTGAAATTCTGAAAGATATTTTGTATTACGGAAAATCCATTTCATACAATTCCGATAACAAAATTCTGAATATTGCCGCTATGTTCAATTACATCAAACCGGTGAACGGCATGGTTAGGATTTTCAACCGTATTATTGAAACACGCCTTTACAATAAGTTTTCGAGCGATGAGGAAATATCCGACATTCTGTACACCGCCGGCGACACCGATCGCAATCAGTTTGTTGAAGACGGAAAACTCCTGATGGACAAAATTCTCGAACGTTTTGCCGTGCATTTCAACGACATTTACGGTGGCAACGACATCGAATTTAAGGAGGAGGAAGGTCGTCGCTTCTTTATGCTTTATATCAAGCCAATCATCAATGGCACAGGTAATTACTATATCGAAGCCGAAACCCGCGACCGCTCCCGTACCGATATGATTATTGATTACTTAGGCGAACAATACGTCATTGAAATGAAAATTTGGCGCGGTGATGCCTACAATACTCGCGGCGAAAAACAACTCACCGAATACCTTGATTTTTACCACATTAACAAGGGGTATATGTTGAGTTTTAATTTCAACAAAAGCAAGGTTTCGGGCAGCAAGACGATGCATTTTGGCAACAAGGAGATTTTTGAAGTGGTGGTGTAAAAATGCCCTGACAAAAAAAATCTTCCAAATTTATATACAAAATCATTTTTTTATTACCTTTGCTTATGTTTTATCCGATAATAATATAATGGAAACTAATAGCAAAAAATCGTTGATTAACATTTGGTCGAGTATTTTCAGAGTGTTTATTTATGTAATCGCTGTGATGATAATACTTTACGTACTGCCTAAGGAGGCAAAGTTTAAATACGAATACCAGAAAGGAAGTCCGTGGAAACACGAAAATCTTATTGCGCCGTTTGATTTTGCTATATACAAGAGTGCCGAAGAACTTGAAAACGACAAAAAAGAACTTATTAAAGAGGCCAAACAGTATTTTTTGAAAGACAACCAAGTAAAAATTGATAATATTGAGCATTTTTTTGCAGCCTACAATTCGCTTATGAAGGAGTATACCGACCGTATTGACACATTAAGCGATGAACTCACCAACACCAAGGACATATATCACAACTTTCGCAACACAATTTACGCCGCGTTGTCAAATGTTTACAACACTGGTTTGCTCGAAACCGAGATTTTGCCCAACGGCAACGACCTCAAAGACCACATAATACTTATCCGCGATGGTGACATTACTGATCAGAAACCTTCGACAGAGGTGTTTACTATTAAAACCGCCTATCTTTATGTTAAGAATAGTATCCGAGCCTTTATGTCCGAATCGGCTGGTAGCATGACCACCACAGAGTTTAAAAACATAGAGAAGATGGTTGAGGGTTTGAATCCCAACCAGTGGCTCGAACACAACCTCACTTACGACGAAGCCACCACGCAAAAGGTGCTCAACGAGAGCATCAACGGCATTTCGCAAACCAAGGGTATTGTACAGTCGGGGCAGCGTGTGATTTTTCAGGGCGAGATGGTGGGCGATGATGAGTTTCTTATTCTTGAATCTCTTCGCCGAGAATACGAACTTAGCGATCACGGTGCGGGTTACAACTTTATTTTTTTAGGTCAGGCTATTGTTTTTATACTGTTTTTCGCGCTGATATTCATGTTTTTGAAAACATTTCGACGCGAGATTTTTTATCAAACAAAGTATTCGCTGCTGATACTTAGTCTCCTTACAGTAGTGATTGTGGGCATGAGCCTTGTTATTCGCTACAATTTGTTCAGTATCTGGGTAGTGCCGTTTTTGTTGTTGGCGTTGATTATTAAGACGTTTTTTGATACCCGCACAGCATTATTTTTCCATATAATGGCTTGCGTGGCAACGGGTTTTGTTGTGCCCAACTCGTTTGAGTATTTTGTAATGCAGTTTGTTCCTGGATATTTTATGATAATATCGTTGCAGCAGATCAACCGAAGGGGTCTTGTTTTCCGTACATCGATTATATGTTTTATAATCTATGCGTTGGTGTACCTGAGTTTTGAGTTTATGTCAGGTAATATCGACGGCACCATTTGGCAAAACCTTATTTTCCTTGGTGTCAATAGTATGCTATTGCTTTTGGCCTATCCTGTGATATATCTGTTTGAAAAAGTGTTCGGACTTTTGAGCGATGTTACCCTTGTGGAGTTAGCCGACTCTAACCGTCCGTTGCTCAGGCGTTTGGCAGAAGAAGCTCCTGGAACTTTTGCCCACTGCACGCAGGTAGCCAATCTTGCCGAAGCTGCTATTTTTCAAGTTGGCGGCAATCCTCATCTTGCCCGCACAGGTGCTCTATACCATGATATCGGCAAGTTGACCGCACCTCTTTATTTTACTGAGAACCAAGTTACTGGCATTAATCCTCACGACAAGTTAGACTATCTTAAAAGTGCCGAAATCATAATCAATCACGTGATTAAGGGTGTAGAATTAGCCAAGCAGTATAAATTGCCTTTGCAGATAATCGACTTTATAAAAACCCACCACGGCACATCAAAGGCTGGATATTTTTACAAGATGTACAAAAACGAGCATCCCGACGAGGATTGCGATGCCAAGTTTACATATCCCGGTCCACGTCCGCTCAACAAGGAGAACGCCATTGTTATGATGGCCGATTCCATCGAGGCAGCCTCTAAGAGCCTTAAAACCTACGACACAGTTACCATAAGCAATCTGGTAGACAATATCATCAATGGTCAGATTGCACAAAAACAGTTCGACAATACCAATCTTACGTTCAGAGACATCGACAGGGTAAAGGAACTGTTTAAAGAGAAACTTATAAATATCTATCACGCTCGGATAGAGTATCCCAAATAGTGCTATATAATAATAAAGTGTTCGCGGTCGGTGATTTTTCCGCAGTAGAAACACCTCAGCGCCGGTGGCTCTTTTGAAATAACGTCGAATTTGGTAGACATCGGCTCCGAATTTGTTATACATTTGGGGTTCATGCACTTGCAAATACCTTTGATGGTGGAGGGAAGTTCTACTGGACGTTTCTCTATCACTTCGTAGTTTTTAATAATGTTGAGGTTTGCCTTAGGAGCAATAAGGGCTATCTTATTGATTTCATGGTCTTTGAAAAACTTGTCCGAAACCTTGATAATTGCCTTTTTGCCGAGTTTCTTGCTGTCGAGGTTTGTGCCGAATGTTACTTGGTTGTCCACTTTTTCGAGGTTGAGTATTTTGATTACCTCAAAAAGGTCTTTGGCGGGGATATGGTCTATTACCGTACCGTCTTTTATGGCGTTGACTTTGAGTTCTGATTTGTCCATTTGGATAAGTATTTAATTCATAATGCATTATTCATAATGCACAATGATAATTGGTTAGCAATTATTTTTTTAGTCCTAAAACGTAAGAAATTACCGCTTGACGAGCATACACGCCATTGAGCGCTTGTTCGAAATAGTAAGCCTTGGAGTTGGTGTCCACATCCTGTGCTATTTCGTTAACACGTGGCAGCGGGTGCAGTATCTTCATTGTTGGCTTTGTGTTTTCAAGCATGCTGTTGCGTAGAATGTAGAGGTCTTTGGTTTTTTCGTATTCCATAAGGTCTTGGAAACGTTCACGTTGTACCCGTGTCATATAAATGATATCAGCCTCTGAAATAATGTCGTTGAACTGCTCGTGTTCGTAATATTTAACGTGCTTAGAATCAAGGAAGTCGAGGTATTCTTTAGGCATCTTGAGCTTTGGATGCGAAATAAAATTAAAAATAGGGTTGAATGGCGACATTGCCTGAACTAGCGAGTGCACGGTGCGTCCGTATTTGAGGTCGCCCACCATAAAGATGTTGATATTGTCGAGCCTTCCTTGCGTTTTCTTAATTGAATACATATCGAGAAGGGTTTGAGTGGGGTGCTGGTGAGCACCGTCGCCTGCATTGATCACGGGCACAGTAGCCACCTCGCTTGCGTATCGGCAGCTTCCTTCAAGAGGATGGCGCATTACAATAAGGTCGCAATAGTTCGACACAATGCGTATTGTATCTTTGAGGGTTTCACCTTTCGACACGCTTGAAATGTTGGGGTCGGAAAATCCGATAACCCTTCCGCCGAGACGGTTGGCGGCGCTTTCAAAACTCAGTCGTGTGCGAGTGGACGGTTCAAAAAACAGCGTGGCTACCACTTTGCCGTCCAAGAGGTGCGGTTCGGGGTGACGCTCAAAATCTTCGGCAATTTCAAGTAACCGCAGAATCTCATTGGTGGAGAAGTCTGTGATGGATATAAGACTTTTGTTTGTCATTTATTTATAGTGTTTTATTGTTTTTAAGGTTGTGTTTTTTATTATTGCAAATATAATAATTCGCTGTAATCGCAACCGAGTTTTTTGAAAAAATTTCGTTTTGTTGATATAAAAAACTATTTTTGCGCAGTAAAACAATATTTTAATGATTACCACTTTTATCATAGTAATTACTGCGATTGTTTCGATATTCGCATTTCAGGATCAAAACCCGCTGCCGTACAGCATGGCGCGTCCCGAATGGTTCGACAAGTTTAAGTTCAATGCCTACATGGTTTGGCACCGTCACGATTTTTTCAGATTGGTGACCTCTGGCTTTGTGCATGGTGGGTGGTGGCATTTGGCCTTTAATATGCTCACTCTCTATTTTTTTGGTTATTTGGTAGAACACACCTTTATTACTATTTTTGGTAAATTGATAGGAGAAGTGCTGTTTGCTACATTCTATCTTTTGGCAATTGTAATAGCCTCGTTGTCAGATCTTTTTAAATACCGCGAGCAACCTTATTACAATGCTATCGGAGCGTCGGGCGCTGTGTCGGCTGTTATTTTTGCTGCCATACTGATAATGCCTAAAATTGGTATCGGACTGTTTTTTATTCCTGTGCATATTCCGGGATTTGTGTTCGGGCCTCTCTATCTGCTCTATTGCCACTATATGGCTAAAAGAAATCTTGATAATATCGGACATTCGGCGCATTTCTGGGGTGCAATTTTCGGATTTGTGTTCCCGATAATTATATATCCTCCTTTGTTTCAGCATTTTATTAATCAGTTTTAATTCATTATGACAAACTCAGAACACGGTTTAATAATAGATTTCAACGGCAACTACCAGCCCTCTAATGCGTTAGATATCAATAGTGTGCAACGTGCATTGATATTCGGCGACTGTGTTTTTGAGCAGATACGCACCAATGCTAGCACTATGCTTTTCTTCGGGCGCCATTTAGACAAGCTCTGCGCCGCTATGTCGTTCATGAATATGGATATTCCAAAAAAGTTTTCCTCTGAGCGTACTGTATTAAAAGAGGAACTAACTAAACTCTTGATTAAAAACAAGATTTTCAAAGGTGGGTTGGTTACTATTTTGGTGAGCCGTGCCGAAGGTGGTGACACTTGGCTCCAGCCTTCTCAGGTATATTATATCGCTATGGTAAAGCGTTTGCCCTCAGTGCTTTTTGAACTCAACACCGAAGGTATTTCGCTCAACATTTACAACGAGTTGCCGATGCCAGCTGGACGTGTTTCAAACTTCAACACCCATTCTGGAAGTGTGGTTAAGAGTTTGGCGGTGCAATATGCCCGTAATAAATTCACAAGCGATGCACTGATTGTAAATCCTGAAGGCGGAATTGTGGGTTCGGCTATGTTTGGAAACATTTTTTGTGTGAGAGATTCGGTATTGTACACTCCTCCTTTGTCGGAGGGTTGCCACGACAGCGTGATTCGCCGTCATGTGCTTGATGTGGCTGAGATTCTTGGTATTCCCGCGGATACCAATACCACTATAAATGCAGATTTTTTGAATGTGGCCGACGAGATTTTTTTAGCCTCTACCGAATACGGGCTGAAATGGGTGATCGCCTGGCAAAACCGACGCTACTACCGCCGTACTGCCGAAACCATTTTCAAAAGACTCAATGAATATTATGCCGATGAGTTTTAATAGATTGATTGTTAGGGTGGTATGTTAGTTTAGTATTGGGTCGGGAGGAAGGTTTTCCCATACACGGTAGCGTCCGCCTAAGTTTTTAACGGCTTCTTTCCAAATGTCAGCTTCGGTATTCATCACCACCGATGTTTCAAGTTTGCCCACTATCCAGAATTTGTCGTTTATTTCTTTTTCAAGTTGTCCTTTTTCCCAACCAGAGTAGCCAAGAAAGAAACGCACAGATTTTTCGTTGATTTCGCCGTTTTCAATTTTGTGCGACACTTCGTTGAAGTTTCCGCCCCAGTAGATACCGTCGGCCACTTGAATGCTTCCGGGAATAACCTCAGGACCGGCTGTGTGTATAAAGTATACATATTCGCTGCGCACAGGCCCTCCAAACCACAGATTCCACGAGTCTGAGTTATGCTTATGTTGCCACAAATTAACATTGGTGAGCACCGGTTTGTTGAGAATAAACCCCACAAAGCCATTGTCGGAGCTTTCGGTGAGGTAAACTACCGACTTATCGAAATAGGCGTCGCCAGAAAAGGGCTTAGAAATAAGAATCCTACCCGCTTCGGGCATCAGCCAATTGCGGTCGATAGAAAGGAGGTCGATATCTTTTAAATTTTCCATTGTTTCAAACTGTTTTGAGCGGAAACCTCTTTTTTTTTTCCGCACTCACAATTTACGGTTTTTTTTGATACGCTTGCTCTTTTTTTTATAAAAATTTTTTTATCAAATGCTTTGTATTGATAATCATATTATTTACCTTTGCACTCGTTTTAAAATCAAACATTATGCAAATATTAGGAATTATCCCTTCGCGTTATTCATCAACGCGTTTTCCTGGCAAGCCCCTTGCTATGATAGGCGGCAAAACAATGATTCATCGTGTTTACGAACGTGCTTCGCAAGCATTTGCCGATGTGGTGGTGGCCACCGACGACCAGAGAATCTACAACGAGGTTGCATCATTTGGCGGACGTGCAGTGATGACATCCGAAAAACACCAGAGCGGTACCGACCGTTGCGCCGAGGCTGCAATGAAATATTCGCAGGCCACAGGAAAAGAATTCTCCGCCGTTATCAATATTCAGGGCGACGAGCCTTTTGTTGATCCGCAACAACTTTTGCAACTTGCACAACTTTTCAACGACCCATCGGTAGAGATAGCCACGCTCGTTAAGCGTGCCAAGACTTCTGACGAAGTTTTTAGCGAAAACACTGCAAAAGTAATAGTCAACAATCTTTCTCAAGCAGTATATTTCAGCCGCTCTCCGATACCGTTTTACCGTGGTAAAGCTCGCGAAGAGTGGGTTTCTAACCATCTGTATTATAGGCATATCGGAGTTTATGCCTATCGCACCGACATTTTGCAGAAGATCACACTTTTGCCGCAGTCGTCGCTCGAATTGGCAGAAAAACTCGAGCAGAACCGTTGGATCGAAAACGGATATAATATAAAGGTGTGCGTTACCGATTTTGAAGGATTGGCAGTAGACACGCCTGAAGATCTTGAAAAAATACTTAAAACCATTCCTTTGACGGATTAATCCCGTTTTTGGATTATTTATGAAACAATTTTAATGTCAAACCGTAAAAAATAACAGATTTTTGAGCAAGTGTTAATATGAAACTTTTTAAAACCATACTGTCGACTCTTTTGTTGTGCGTGGCATTTTATTCTGCCGAGGCACAAAAAACTATCATCCCCAATTTTTTTGTTCAAAACCAGATGACCACTCACGAGGTGATTATTTATCCTAATCCAGTAGTGGGAAATGTGGTTAATTTTAAATCGCCGGCTATTATCAGAAATATTGAAATTACCAATATTATCGGCAAACGAATTAAGACTAAAGAAAACGAGGACTATATTTTTGATGATGTTTCTATTCTTTTAGAGAATTGTGAATCAGGCATTTATCTTGCCAAAATTACTTTCGATGACGATAAAGTTCTTATAAAGAAGCTTATCGTAAAATAATTGTGCGTTAAAATTTGCACAAAAATTGATTTTTTTTTGGTAAACGATAATAATCTTTTTACATTTGCAGCGTCAAAAGGACAGCCGTCCTCTTAAAACACAAAAAAACAATCATATTACAATGTACGACAAAAAAGAACTGTCTAAAAGATTGGTTCCTGAATTACGTAACTTGGCTAAGACGTTGGGTATACCCAAGGCCGATTACCTTAAAAAACAGGAACTTATTGATACAATATTAAAAGCTACAGAGGCAAAAGATGCTCCCGCGGCTAAATCAACGACCAAATCAACAGCTAAATCTAATAAAGAAGATGCTGCCAAAGGCGCTAGCAAACCACCTGTCTTTGAGATTCCTGATCCACCTGTAAGAAACCGCGAAAAACGTCATCGACTTGTGCTCAAAAACAAGCCAGTTGCTTCGGTTTCTATTACCAACGGTACTCAGAACTACCAAAACGAGCAACTATCGCAACAGCAGACCGAACAAGTGGCTCAACCTCAGCCTACTCAATCCGAACGTGCTAAGAAACCGTCAAAGCAGCAACCTCAGTTTCAGCTTAAACCATTGCCCGACGATTTTCTCGCCGACAATCCGTTGTTGTCTGACGATGAACCAGATGTACCCGAGGTGCAGAATCCTAAGCCAATTTCTAAGAGGTTGATTAAAAAGAACCAAACACAGCAGGCTCCCCAACCCGTACCCGCTCAGAATGATAACCAACAGCCTGAACCTCACCAAAAAAATGAGGAAACTCCTTCTCAACCAGAAAACGATACCGAGGCTAAGAACGTGGTGAAAGAATCCGCAATATTCGATGTGGACGGTTTGATTGAAAATACCGGAGTTCTGGAGATTATGCCTGATGGTTACGGTTTCTTGCGCAGTAGCGACTTCAACTATTTCAGCAGTCCCGACGACATTTACGTGTCGCAAACCCAGATAAAACTTTTTGGATTAAAAACCGGCGACACTGTTCGCGGTACTATCCGTCCCCCAAAAGAGAGCGAAAAATACTTTCCGCTTATCAAAGTTATCGAAATCAACGGACGTACTCCCGATTATATACGCGACCGTGTGCCTTTCGACTATCTCACACCGCTTTTCCCCGATGAAAAATTCAACCTTACCGGCGGCAAACACGCCAAAAACCTCTCATGCCGAGTGGTGGACATGTTTGCACCCATTGGCAAGGGTCAGCGTGGATTGATAGTAGCTCAGCCAAAAACAGGTAAAACAGTATTGCTCAAAGATATAGCCAACTCCATTGCCGACAATCACCCCGATGTGTATCTGATAATTCTTCTTATCGACGAACGTCCCGAGGAGGTTACCGATATGGCTCGCAGCGTTAAGGCCGAGGTGATATCATCAACATTCGACGAACCCGCCGAAAAACACGTGAAAGTTGCTAATATCGTACTCGAAAAAGCTAAACGCATGGTGGAATGCGGACACGATGTGGTAATACTTCTTGACTCCATAACCCGTCTTGCACGTGCCTACAACACTGTTGCTCCGGCATCAGGTAAGGTACTTTCTGGTGGTGTCGACGCCAACGCGTTGCACAAACCAAAACGCTTTTTCGGTGCTGCGCGAAACATCGAAGACGGCGGTTCGCTCACCATCATAGCCACTGCCCTTATCGACACCGGCTCCAAGATGGACGAGGTGATTTTTGAGGAATTTAAAGGAACAGGTAATATGGAGCTCCAGCTCGACCGTAAACTCAGCAATAAGCGTATCTTCCCCGCCGTGGATATCAACGCTTCGAGCACACGTCGTGAAGACAAACTTCTTATCCCAGGTATGCTTGATATTATTTGGAAACTTCGCAAGTATCTTGCCGACATGAATTCCGAGGAGGCTATGGTATGGCTACTCAACTATATGAAGAACACCATCAACAACGAGGAGTTCCTTATTCGCGCCAAGAATGAGTATATAAAACTTGCAGGACTTGATTAGTGTAAATAATGAGCGAGTTCAGCACGAAGTTTTTTTAAAGCGATAGTCATTTGGTTTTCAACCGTCTTTTCCGAGATTCCCAATTCAGCGGCAATCTCGGAATTTTTTTTATTATCGAAACGGCTGCGTATAAAAATCTCGCGGCACTTTTCGGGTAGATTGTCCACTGCCTTGCGAATGTCGTCTTCAAGGTCGGGTTCAACAAACGAAAGGTTGTTGTCAAATGTAGTTTGAATTTCTTGCATGGCATATTGGGCATATTTATCCTTGATTTTCAAATGTTTAATGCGATTAATGCAGGCATTGGCAGTCCATCTGTAAAGATATGCTTTGAGCGAAGAATTAATGTCGGTGGCAGGAGCTTTCTCCCAAAACGACACAAACACTTGTTGCACAAGCTCTTCTGCATCTTCATATGAGCGCAAATATTTAGCAGCAAATATCACCAACATGCGGTAATATTGCTTAAAAAGCAATTCAAATGCGCTCTTATCGCCTTTTTTTATCAGTTCAAGGATTTCTATGTCGTCCATATTTCATTGCAAATCTTTGCAAAGATATGTCAAAGTTTTATTTTTATAAAAATTTTTGGCAAAATTAATTTGTTAACCATATTTGATTTATTATATTTGTATTTTAAAATTATAAACGGTTTATAGTTATGAAACGAGTTTTATACATTATAATTGCTTCATTATTAATGCTTAACGTTTCGTGTGGTTTGGGCGTCGCTGAAGAAGAGAAGATGCGAGCCGACAGCCTCGAGACTTTACTTATGCAGTATATGGATTCCGACAACCAAAAATCCCTTATGCTGTTGGATTATGAACAGAGCATATCTACTTTTGGCAATTTTCTCGACAGCATCAAGATACGCGAGATGGAAATCGATAGTCTCAAAAGCGTTATCAAGCGCAAAGGTGGTTCTTCGTCCGACGCTAAAATTATTCAAGAACTTGTAAAGCAGATTCAGGGATACATCTCTCAAAATCAAGAAATTGCCCAAGAGTTTCAAAATTCTGGATACAAAAACGCCTCGGCACAGAAACTTGTAAGTTTGATGCTAAGTTCGATAGATTCTAAACAGAAGGAGGTGGCCAATTTAAAAACAGAGCTGTCGAGCCTGAAAATCAAAGTTAAAGACCTTGAGGAAGAGAACGCTGGATTAGTTCAAGAGATTGCACAGACCACCCAAGAGAAACAAGAAGCCGAGGAGACAGCATCAAAATTGTCGTTATCAAACATAAAGATAAACCTTCCTGATGTACGCAAGGCCAAGAAAGTGGATTCTGTGAATATCAAATTTGCTATCAACGAAAACAAATACGCCCAACCTGGCAACGTAACAGTATATGTAAGAATTTCTGATCAGAAGGGTAATATATTAAGAACCTCAGAATCAGGCATGTTTGACTATCTTGGTTCTGAAATTGCTTACACCGCAAAAAAAACTTCACATTTTTCGGGAAAAAAGACTCCTTTGAGCCTCACTTGGCACACTGATGGCATTACTCTTACACCGGGGCAATACACCGTAACATTCTTTTTGGACGAAACAGAGGTGGAGGAGGCTTCGTTTGTGTTAAAAAAATAGCAATTGGCAGAGATGGATAAGTTAGACGAACTGAAAAGACTGATTGACCAGTATGTGCGCACGGGAATGACCGAGGGCAAGCGTGAGATATTGCGCAAACAGGCCGCCGATATGGGTATAAATATGGGCGAGTTGCTTGTGCTTATCAAAAGCGCCGAAATTGAGATTGCCCACGTTACCGGCAAACAGAATACCGAATATCCAGAAATTAACGACGAAATACCGCAGGGTTCGGGTTTCGTGTCGGATAATCAGGGTTCGGGTTTCGTGTCGGAAAATCAGGGATCTGGTTTTGTGTCGGAAGGTTCGGGGTCTGGTTTCGTTAACGAATCGCAACAGTCGGGGATGACCTCTATGGCAAATCTATCAACGTCGGATGAGGTTTTCTCGGAGGTAAAACTCCTTGATTCGTCGGGAGCTATGAGCGATATTTACAGCGCTATTCATCTAGGCAGACGCAGAGTTATTATCAAACGTATCAAACAACAGTATAGAAACAACCAACAGTATATCGAACTGTTTTACAAGGAGTTTGAAAATGCTTTCTCTCTCGAACACAACAACATTGTTCACGTATACGGCAAAGGCGAAGATGTCGAAGGTCCGTATTATTACATGGAATATATCGACGGCCGCACCCTCACTTATGTTATCAACGAGGAACATCGTCAGGATATAAATTTTGTGCGCCGCGTGTTGGTAGAGATTTTGGACGCCCTCAGCTACGTGCACAAGAAGCAGATATTTCACCGCGACCTCAAGCCCGACAACATTATGCTCACTTACAAGGGCGACAATGTAAAGATAATAGATTTTGGACTTGCCACAGCCGACGACCTGCCCGACAACCTCAAACGTGCAGGCACGCCCAAATACGCAGCACCCGAACTCAACAACAAGGCTTACTCAGCCGACCAGCGTGCCGACATTTATTCCCTTGGAATGATAATGCTTGAATGGCTAGCCGGTGCACCCGACCGTCGCAAACTTATGGGCATCAACAACACATTGCTCCGAGATATTGCCGACAAGAGCACAATGATGTATCCCGAATCGAGATATGCTTCGTGCGATGAGATATTATCACTGCTTCGTGTAAACGATGCTCAACAACCAAAAGCATCCGTACCCGATTGGCTCGCCGCCAAAATCCGCGAATATGCCGCCGACGGTGTTATTACACGCAAAGAGCGCAAAGATATTGATTTTGAAACTTCGAAAAACTCCATAGACCCAAAGGCTGTTGAGCTACTTATGGATGTGGAACTTGAAAAAGCCCGTGAGCGTATGATCGCAACCGAACGCGACATCCGTGAAAATGCTAAACGGGGAATCGGCTATGATAGCAAGAATGCGCAACCACAAAAGTCGAGGTTCAAACCATTCCAAACTTTTATTTTCCTTCTGCTTATTGGAGCAATACTTGTGGTGCTGGCTATGGAGCTAAAAGAAGAAGCGGAAACAAAAAATACCACAAATACGCCCCCAAAAACAGAAACGCCCACCAAATCCAATGACTCTAAGTTTTACAAAGGGGAAATTGTATACACCAAGGCAAACCTCAAATTGCGCGAACTTGCCAGCAAATCGAGCAAAGTTTTGCAAGAGTATCCCAAGGGCACTGCTGTGGAGGTTATTGAAGATGGTTATTATTGGGTTGAGGTGAAAGTTAGTCAAAAACACGGTTATATGGCGAGAGAGTATCTTTCCCATTCAAAAAAATAACTTGTAAATATCCAATCGCTTATGTTGAACTCGCTAAAAAAAATATTTGGAAACACTGGCGGAGCCAATAGAGTGGAAACCTCGAGCATTCAAGGACGCAAGCCATCACAAGAGGATTCGTTTTACGTTTCGCCAGAGATTGACGGTCGTATGCTCTGTTTTGTGGCAGACGGCGTTGGCGGTCATGGGCACGGCGATTTTGCAAGCACCAAAACTGTGGAGGTGTTTCGCAATGCCTTTGAAAATATGCCCCAAAATTTTGTGGCATCCGATTTTTTGAGAAATACAGCTTTGGAGGCTGCCAAGCAGGTTCTTGCCAAAAGCACCACCGACCCAGTTTTCAAAAACTGTGGCACCACACTCTCGGGTTTTTTTGTAACGGGAAACGCATATTACACCATAAACATCGGCGACAGCCGCGTATATCTATGGAACAGAGAGTGCCTCAGCCGCGAAACTCACGACCATTCCATAGTTCAGCAATTGTTGGATGCTGGCGAAATCACCGAAACAGAAGCCTTTACACATCCTAAACGCAATATGATGACATCGGCAATAGGACAGGAGCTATCCTTGATGAAAATTGATGTAGAAGGTCCACGCCCTTTGGAACACGGCGACATACTGATGGCTTTTTCCGACGGGGTTCACGATGCTCTTACCGACGAACTCATCTATCGCCTTGTTAAACGTTACGAGGTTGACGACGGACTTGCCGCCGCACTCACCGAATCGGCATACAACGCTGGTGGAAAAGACAACATCACAGCTGTAGTTTTCAGATTTCTTTCGTAAACACACACCTTATTATATAGTAACAAAAATGAACAAGACATTAGCGGTTTTTGTGAACGACGACTACCTTACAGCGGCAATCCAGCCGTTGAAAGACAAGTTTTCGCTCTTATTTACCAACGACGAGAAAAAATTTCCATTCTATTTTTATATAAATCCCTCCGACAGCAGTATCGACTACGGTTTTGACTATAAAATCAATTTTCGCGACAACAAGAGCCTGTTTGCCGGCGACCTTATGCAGGCACTCGATAAGGGTGGACAGAAAATATCTGTCGGTGGTTTCGACGAGGATTATATTGCGCTTTTCAATCCTATTATCCGCGATATCCGTGAGCTTTTCGCCCGTGAAATTTCGAAATATGAGGAATTTCAGTTTTCGGATGCTACTGTAATCGACACAGCCATAGTGTTTAGCGAGAATATCACACCAAAAGCACAAACCGCCTTTTTGAATTATTGGAAATCAAAATGTTTCAACTTTGTAAAGGTTGAAACATTTGATACCCTGCTCTTGCAGTACTACAAAGCTAAACACCGCCTCTATTGTCAAAATCGTAAATTTGCGGTATTAGAAGCCCTCGGTATGGACTTGAATATGTCGGTAATCAATGTTGATGGTGCAAATGTGTCGCGTTTGGCATTCAAAAAGTTTGAAGGCTACGGCATTGACCCACGCATAAAAGTGATAGCCAAGAAGATAGTAGACGATGTTAACCGTCAAGAGAATATTATCGACCGTGATGATATAGCCGCTATCAACCGCGAATATATACGCCACTACGACAAGGCTGTAAAAATTGTAGAGTTGCTAGCCACCTGGACCAAGCCCGTTATCAGTCTTCAAACATCGTTTGCCGCTAACCAAGGCAACAAAATAAAGGTGAGCCTCTCGCTCGACGAAATCAACAAATTGTCGTATCTTTATTCCCGACAGTTTTCGGCATTCTTTTCCGATAATTTTCTCGCTAAGGAAAAAATCAAAACTATAGATTTGGATAAGATTTTCTTGGTGGGCAACTCGCTCAACAACAGCACTGTGCTTAAAGAGTTTGCTACTTATGGCGAAACCAAAATCGAGAAGTTTACTGATGATATAAGCTATGTGCTTAGCGAATTGTTTAAAGAAGAACCTGCTCCCGCCGAGGTAGACGAGGAGAGCACAATGTTTCAAATGGGAGTGCAGCATGTGGACAAACCTCAGCCTCCCGCACCACCCAAGACGGTTGCACCGCCACCACCACCAACGATGCCAGCTTACCGTGCGGTGGATAATTTGAATTTGCAAACTTTGACACTAAATCAAAAGGTATTGTTAAACACCTTCGACCCAGCGCCCGGCAAAGGTGCAGCTCATCAAGAGTTTGTATATATTGGTAATCATCAGTTTAAAGTGCTTTCGAGCTCGCGCACATTGCGTGCCGGCGACCTTGCCGAACCTGTTTCAGATATTTGGCAAAATGGTGTTCAAATTGATTTGATGATTACCCGCAACGGCAAAAATCTTGGACGATTCCGTACTCGTCCCGTTGTTAAAATCTCAATAATGTAGTATGGTTTAATTGAGTTGCTATGGAAAAAGTTGACAATGATAAATTGAACGCAGAGAGCATAAAGGCTCTTATGAGTATGTGCGAAAAGATCAATAATAACGTTGAAGCTATGCGAAGAGCTGTCAATGTTCTTATTGCTATGCAGCATAATAATGTTTCTGCCACGTCAACTCAACCTATTTCTGTAGCAGAACCGCAAAAGAAAGTTGTTGCCACGGTGTCTGAAGTTGTTCCAGAGCAAACAGAACCTGTTTCTCAGCCTTCAGAACCTGTTTCGCAACCAGAAATGTCTGTTCCACCTACGTTTGAAATATCAGAGCCGCAGCCCGAAGTAACCGAGCCGCAGCCCGAAATTGTGGAATCTCAACCTCAAGTAACCGAGCCGCAGTTAGAAGTAACCGAGCCGCAACCCGAACCAGCCGAACCCAAACCTGTAGAAAAAATCAAAAAATCACCTGCCAAGTCGCAAGCCGAGGCAGCAACCAATGCCGAAAAGAATATTGGTATCAGGTGGATGGCTATTTCTGGTATCTTTATCGCTGTGTTGGGTCTTGCCTTGTGTATCAAATATATGTTAGACAAAGGCTTGCTCGGACCAGTGGCAATTGTATCGATGGGTTATGTAGCGGCAGCAGTTATGACATTCTTCTCCTTTAAAGTTTCTGAACAACATAAAGTACTGAAAGATACGCTTATAATCGGAGGCTCAACACTTGGCTATGCGGTTACGAGTGTGGCGTATGGATTCTACGATATGATACCATCGTATGCTGCGTTGGTTATTACCTTGGCTATTTCGTTGGGATTGTCTTACTTCTCGTTTGTGAAAAATAAATGGATAATGTACAATTATGCCTTCCTGGGCTTGGTATTAGCGCCATTGTGTTCGGGAATACCTTGGTACAGAAGTTCTAATCAGTGTTTTTGGATGCCGTTTACAGTTGTCATCAACATTCTGCACTTGTATCTTTACAAAGTAAAGACCTGGGTTTCGACATACATTTTATCATTTATTATTACTGTGTCAAATGAATTGTTTATAATAAAATATGGTGTTGATTATTCGCTATACATATATTTAGGATATTTTGCATTGTTGTTGGTTTTGTTTTATGCCGGAATAGTGATTCTGAGTTTGAATAATAAAAGCGAGAGTTTTAAAAATAGTTCCAGCGAGTATTTTGGATTTTTCTCTATCATCAGCATATTAGTCTTTCTTTTGATGGTAGTGCTTAAGTTTGAAAACCGACACCTCATAGCTCCAATCTTTGTGGCAACGTCGGTAGCTCTGGCACTTACGGGAGTATTGTTTAGGATATATAAGACAGAGGTAAAAGCGTTTTTTACCGTTCCTTATTTCGTGGGACTTCTGTTGTTGAATGTGTCGTTTTTCGTTTATGATTTTGTGAAACCGCATGTACACTGGTTACCATTCTTGTTCTCTATAGATATTCTCGCATTTGTTTTCCTTTACCGTTGTTTATATGGAAAAGGTTATAAATCGTTTGCAGCAACTCTTACCTACATTGGTGTTGTGATGATTTTTATTATCATTCCTTTATATAATATTATCTCATATCAACACTACGGAAAGTACACTTTCATATTTAATCCCTTTTTCTTGGGTCAATTGGTGTTTATCTGTGTGATGGTTTATCTTTATATTGTAAAAATCATTCCTCGAAAACCATTTACATCTTTTGTGGTGGTGGCATGTATGTTTGTTTCCTTTGTATCAGAGGATTACAACTATTGGCATTACGTAAATGTCTATTATTCGGGCAACGCTCTCGAATGTGTTTCAAGTTTGAGCATTATGTTGTTTGGATGCTTTGGTTTTTCGTTGATATTGTCAAATCTTCCCAAGCGTCTTAGTTGGACAAAAGATTTTATAATACTTGGCAAGGCTTCGTTGCTTATTTCGATAATCTATTTCTGTGTGTCGGGAATATATCATCTGAATATGTTGCGAGGCTGTTTTGACCCTGTCCCTGGCACATATCATTTGTGGCGATACGGCTCGTTGGCTGTGGCGGCGTTGGTGATTTTCTTCATAATTAAATTCCGCAATTCTAAATTGATTGATTATTTTGACACTTTTTCGGATATAATAGCCTCAGGTGCAATTATCTGGATAGTTGCTGCCGAAATTCATAATCTTTTCCAACTTTACGACTTCAACATCAAACAATACCGTGCTTTTGTAACACTTTGGTTTACAGTTTCTTCGTTGCTATTGTTTGTTCTTGGTTTAAAATACAAAATCAAGCATTTGCGTGTATTGGGATTTGTGATGGCGGGTATCACTGTGTTGAAATTATTCTTTGTGGATATTTGGAACTCAGAACTAATTGTAAAAGCTGCAGTGTTTGTGGCTATCGGATTGGTGTTCTTGCTTATTTCATATATTTATTCCAAATATTTCAAAAATCACAATCAGTCGGACCAACAAGGCAAGTTAGAAGAAGAAAAACACGATGATATTGTAACACCTTAATTTATTGATTATGGAGAATGTAGATCAACATCAAATGGTGCAACGCCTTTTTGCCCTTATGAGTCAACGCGAAAAACTCGATAAGGAGATTGCAGAGTTGCGTGCTCAGATAAACTTGTCGATAGCCCAAAATAGGAACGAGACACTGTATTCTCCTCCCGCGTTTGAAGCTCAAGGTGTTGAAGATAAACTCGATGCGTTTACATCAACAGAAGCAACTGAAATTGCACCTCCGCCGTTTGTAGAACCAGTTTCTCCCGTGCCGCCACAATCGCTTGTAAAAGAGCAACCATTACCCCAAAAAGAAATACCTTCAGTTGCAAAAACAAAACCTGCCGAACCTATCGACACTGAGCGCAATCTTGGTGTTAAATGGATGGCTATTGTAGGTATTTTTATTGCTGTTTTGGGTTTGATTATCTGTATTAAAATATTGTTGGATAGAGATTTAATAGGTTCTGTAGGACGAGTTGTACTAGGTTATTTGACATCTGCTCTTATGGTGGGCAGTGCCATTAAAATTCATGCTAAACGCAAAGTACTGAAAGATACCCTTTTATTTGGTGGCGCAACGCTGGGCTTTGCTATCACAAGTTTGGCTTATGGATATTTTGACCTATTTACTTCGCCTGTAACTCTTGCTATTGCTTGGACAATTTCTTCTGCCTTGCTCGCTTTTGCCTTTATCAAAAACAACAAATTTCTGTTTTCTTACGCACTAATAGGTTTTTATATTTCTCCGTTTTGTGCTGGCTATTCGTTTGATTCCCACGTCAATAGAACATACTTTTGGATGATTTTTGTGACGTTGGTGAATGTGGCTCTATGCTTTGTTTATAGAATAAAAAAATGGTCGTCGCCTTATGCTACTTCGTTTTGCGTCACAGGATTTGTTTGTCTAGTAAAGTTTTTCGACGGTGCAGACTTGTCGCATTGGGTTAATGTATTGTTTTTTGCACTTTTAAGTGCTGTGTTTTATGCTGGCTCTGTTATATTGATGAGGGCAAAACCTAATTTTAATTCTAGGTTTTTGTTTATAAGCTCTTTAAACTTCATAGTGTTTGCCGTTTGTGTTTCTGTGGAATTGCACAATCGGCACAATATTTCGTGCGTCTTTCTTTTAATGGCTGTGGCATTGAGTATTACAGCGTTTCTGTTTCAGAGATTTTTGTCCGAATCAAAATCGTTGTTTACCACACCTTTTACTTACGCTTTGATATTAGCCAATTTGGCGTTGATTATAAATTTCATACCTGAATATTCGCAGTGGTTCCCGCTGGTGTACGCCATAGAAATAATGGTTTCGGCTTTGATTTATTGGTTTTTGCGCCATGATTATTTTAAACGGTTCTCATTGGTGATGATATACCTATCGTTTGCAGTGGTGTTCCTCTTTTTACCCTTGACTGACTACAACTACGCTCTGCCCGAAGGTTTTCTCATTTTCCTTAACACAGGATTTATAACCAAATTATTCTATATTGCTGTTTTGGCTTTTATGTTAAGATATTTAACTGTTAAATCTCAACAGATTTCGGTGAGCATATTGCTTGTGATGGCAGTATATTTTTCATTGGCTCACGAAATTGGTATTTATTGGAATTATATCGACAACTGGCATTTCGACTATGTACAATCCAATCTTAAAACTATAATGCTTGTGATCTGGCTCGGCGTTCTTGTGGTTGCGGCCATTGTTTTGCCTAAATTCTTTACATCATACGCTTACGTCAGAAGTATAGGATTTGTGCTGATGATTTTATGTTTGGCTTTGATTTGTATATCCTTGTTGCCTGCCCTCTCCGAGATACGCACTTTACATTTAGAAACTCCTTATCCTGTATGGCGTTATGTGTCGTTGGCAGTGGTAGTTGGTTTTTTGGTTTTTGCTATCAAACAACGAAACAAGTCCTCTTTTAAAAATTTTGATATACTTACCGACATTTCCGTGTCAATCACAGTTGTATGGGTGGTTGGTTCTGAAATTATAAATCTTCTTTCTCGCACCGAAGCTATTAATTCTTATGGCATTTGGCTGAGCGTCTGGTTCGGTCTGGCATCGCTGGCATTGTTTATAATTGGTTTCAAACTCGAATTAAAGCATCTCCGAATTTGTGGTTTCGTGCTTTCGGGTGCTACTGTTTTAAAACTGTTTTTCTACGACATTTGGAACTCTGAATTATGGGTCAAAGCCGTAGTGTTTGTGGCTGTGGGTGTTACATTCTTACTTGTGTCGTACATTTACTCTAAATACTTCAAAAAAGATAAACTACAGGACGATGAACAAACTTTGGGAACTGAATAGCGGCGGCAATTTTACCGACAGCCAGATAGCATTTCTACATTCAAAACTCAACAACTTTTGCGACATTCCGCTTACGAGAATGTTGGCTCAGAGGGTTGGTGTTGATTTTGATTTGCTGCAAAATCCCGAAACTTGTGATACCGAGTTGCAAAAAATCCGCTCGTTTCTCCGTCCTTCGCTCTCCGAACTTCACGACCCGTTTCTTTTCCGCGATATGGATAAGGCTGTGGACCGTCTTTCGCTTGCTATCGACAAGGGTGAAAAAATCCTTATCTATGGCGACTACGATGTTGACGGCACAACCTCGGTGGCGCTTGTTTACTCTTTTTTGAAAAAATACTGCACACAAAATATTGATTATTATATACCCGACAGATATACAGAGGGTTATGGTGTGTCGATGCAAGGTGTGGACTACGCCGCGCAAACTGGCTGTTCGCTCATTATTGCCCTCGACTGCGGTATCAAAGACAACCCTCGTGTTGACTATTCAAATAGTTTGGGTATCGACTTTATTGTCTGCGACCATCATACGCCCGGTGCAGAATTGCCAAATGCAGTGGCTGTGCTTGATGCCAAACGCAACGACAATACTTATCCTTTCAACGAACTTTCGGGCTGCGGTGTGGGGTTTAAATATATGCAGGCTTTGTGCATTAGGCGGAATATCCCGTTTGTCAACTTGCTAAACTACATTGATTTAACAGCAGTGAGCATCGGTTCCGACATTGTGCCAATTGTAGACGAAAACCGTATTTTGGCATATTTCGGATTAAAAAAACTAAATGGCGAGGAGTTCTCTTACAACGACCAAAATCTATCATTGCAGCCCCTGACCTGTTTCCAAGCCATCAAAAAAGAGGCGGGACTTGCCGAGAAGCACGTTTCGATGTACGATTCGGTGTTTATAATTGGTCCGCGAATCAATGCCTGCGGACGTATCGACAAAGGCAGTCAGGCTGTGCGATTGCTCATCACCGAAGATGAGGACGAGGCGGCAGAGTTTGCCAAAATGATTTCCGACTACAACAACGAGCGCAAAGATCTTGACCGCGACATTACCGAAACCGCCCTCGAAACTCTCCGCAACGAACCCGGCAACGATACTAACGCTGCCACAGTGGTGTACGGCGACAATTGGCACAAAGGTGTGGTGGGCATTGTGGCGTCGCGACTTACCGAATCTTACTACCGCCCTACAATCGTGTTCTCTAAAATTGGCGACACCCTCACTGGATCGGCGCGTTCGGTTTCAGATTTCAACCTTTACGACGCTATCGATAGTTGTCGTAATTATTTAACAGGTTTTGGAGGTCACAAGTTTGCCGCAGGATTGAACCTTAAATTTGAAAACTATCATAATTTTAAAACTGCATTTCTCGAATATGTAAAAAATCATATCCAAACTTCGCAGAAAACTCCGAAGGTTTTGATTGAGCAATACATCGATTTTTCTGTTATAAATACAAAATTTTACGACCGTTTGCAACAATTTGAACCATTTGGTCCTGAAAACACCGAACCAATTTTTGCCACAAAAAATGTGGTAGATTGCGGCGGTACGCGCAAGGTTGGCAAAAACCTCGAACATCTTAGATTGGAGGTTATGGACAGCACTGGAGTTTGCCTTGTGGGTATAGCCTTTGGCATGGCAGACTATTACAACCGCATACACAATGGCGAAAAATTTGACATTTGCTACACCGTTCAAAAAAATGAATTTCGAGGTAATGTATCATTGCAATTAATGGTGGTAGATATTAAACTTAATTAATCAAGATGACAACAATTTCAGGGGCTTTTCTAAAACATTTTGCTCTTTTTACTATGGTTATAGACCATATTGGAGTGGTTTTGTTTCCTGATGTTTTTTGGTTGCGCATTATCGGCAGGTTGAGTTTTATAATTTTTTGTTTTCTTTTGGCAGAAGGTGCGGTACATACTCACAACCGCCCAAAATATGCCATTAGATTGCTTTTGCTGGCGTTGCTGAGTATAATTCCATTCTCGTATGCAAAATACGGCGTGTGGCTTAATTTAGAGGATTTAAACGTTTTCTTTGTGCTTTCATCGTCGGTGATGATGCTCGCATTGTTTGACCTTTGTAAAAATAAGCCCTTTGAGTATCTTTATAAGTTGCTGATTCTTATTTTGTTTGGCGTAGTAGGATATTTGGTGGGTTTTGAATACAATTTTTATGGTTATGCACTTGTGGCGTGTTTTTATCAGTTTAGAGGTAATAAAACCGCTGTGTTTTGTGCTGCCACGGCTGCCACGCTTGTGGCATTGCCATTGTTTAAAATTGTGGTGGAATCGTTCACCCCGATTAAGGCTATGATTTATAGTGTAGTAGAGGGTTTTGGATTAATATCCCTCATTTTTATCCTTGCCTACAACGGCGAGCGCGGCAAACAACTGCCCAAATGGTTTTATTATCTTTTTTATCCTGTGCATTTGGGGATATTGGTGGGGATAAAAATGTGGGTGATGTAGGGGCATTATTCCAGAGTTATCTTTTTCGTTTTAATACGCGAAATATTGCTGTAATAACTTGATTCGGTGATGCCCATAATATTTTGAATTTCTTTTGGATCTTTGAGTTTTGAGAGAATTTGAAATATCATTAACGTTGGCGTTAAAGGTTGATATTCTGTTTCTATTTGGTTTAATATCTCCGGATGTAAATCTCGACAATAATCAATAAAATCTAATTGCATTTTTTTGTTCCATTGCGACATATTCTCTTTACCTGCCAATATTTCTATAAAGGTCTTTTCTTGAGGATGAGGATTATTGTCGTGAACTTTTGATTCCAAAGCCTTTGTCTTTTGTTTTTGAATAATGAACAAAACTGCAAAAAATATCGTTGAAATTGCAAATACACATATCAATACCCTCATTATCAGTGTATTATTTGTTTCTTTTGTTTCTTTGGTTTCATTTGGGGTAGAAGATAGTATTGCTTTTTTTGGTTTATGATTATTAATACGCTTTATAATGGAATCTTTTTCGGATATTATATTTTTTTGTATTTTGATTGCTTCAGTAAGATTATTAGATGCAATTTTACAATCGGCGAGTATGGTCCAAATGTCTATCTTATCATCCGACCAGATTAGGTTAGAACATTCGTAGCAGAGCAATTCCGCTTGTTTTATGTTACCTTGTTTTACGTATAGGCGTGCGAGGTTTTCTTTAGTTAATTTTGAATCGGGTTGTATTGTTAATGCCTTATCAAAGATTTCTTTTGCTGTTTCTGGTTTATTGTCAATGTACATATTTCCATAAACGTTGTATATGTACACCTTATCTTGTGGTTTGAGATAATTCGACCAATTAAGTGCCGCTTGAATATACAAATCTATATTTTCGGTTTCGTTGGCATATTTATGAGAGGTAACAGTATTAAGAGCAGCGTATGCTGATTGACGTTTGTTGCCGGATTTTTCAGCATGGTATGATTGCATTTCCGCATCCTGTATCATTTGATGAAACTCGCCCGATACATGATCTAATAAAACTTGATACCAATAAAGTTGAGAAAGAAGATAATGGTCAGGCTCTTCTTGGTCTGCTAATTGTTTTCCTTGGTTAATGTAATATGCACAACTATCGTATTTGTTTTTGAATAAGTAACAACCATCTCCTTTGTACATATATACCTCGGCAAGGTGCGATGAGTCGTTTATCGACTTGAAATATTGTTCGGAATAATTTAGTAGAGAATCTAATATTTTGGGGTATTTTTGTGTTCCATATAATCTGACAGATAGTATGTTATATAGAGCCTTTTCGCTTTCTATGGTTTGTATTGCTCCCGTAGAGTCGAGCAAATATTTTGCTGAATCATTTTGGTTTTGCCTCGATAGAGAGTCTACGGCCTCTAACTGTTTGTATCGTTCCGTTTTTTGCTCTGTGCATGCGGCTATACTGCAAAAAACTATTATCAAAGCCGCACTAATGATGTTTTTCATGTTGAGAATAACTTTTTGGCAAAGGTAAATATTAATTTTTAATTAAGAAAACTAAGAAGTAATTTTTTTATTTTTTTGAAATTTACTGTAAATCAGTTGATTAAATTGCATTTTAGGTAAACTCCTTGACTTTTTGATGTTTGCAACTATCACATAATCAATCGTTTGCAATTCGTTTATTTTTTGCATGATTGTATTGCAATTCCTCTTTAATTGCAAGAAAATATAAAAATATTGGGGTATGTAAATTGCAAATTGTTGATATATAGTATTATATTTTTTTTTATTGCAAGGTGCTATTGCATAATGTTTTTTTCGACTTTAAATTTGCTGCCGAAAAATTTATTAAAACTTAATAATTTTATAAGAATGGAAAAACTGACTCTAACAAATCTATCAACAAACACAATTAAGTATGTGTTGCTATTATTATTTATGTGTTTAACTACATCAGTGGTATCGTCAGATCCACCACCCATGCCTCTTCCTTATCCGATAAATAAGAAACTACCCGGTCAGCCTCCCATAAAAATGCCCTTGGCGAGCCCTACAATAATATATAGTGCTAATGTAATAATTGAATCATAAGTAATGTGTTGAATATCAGCATATATAAACGGGCGACGTGCTACACGATATTCTCAAAACTTGTTTCGCCGCCGCCCTATTGTAAAACCCCTATTATAAAATAAGGAGGTGCAATTAGAAACGTATTAAACTCACAAAGGTTGCCTACGGTGCAGCCAATCCCGAAACCAAGCCCAAGGCGGGATGTAAATTAATACCAAGGGCGATGTCCCGAGCGCAGGGTAGGGAGGAAGGTGTTTGTCCTGCAAATTTAAAATATAATAAAATTTTATATACAATGAAAACAGTATTTTTTATAGCAGCCGTAGTTGCTGCCGCTGCTTTCGGCGTAATGAAGGCAACTGAAACTAATGTTAATAACACGATGTCTGATTTGCAGTTGGAAAATATGGAATTGTTGGCAGAAGGTGAACCGTCACATTCTGATTGCTATAAAGTTTGTAATCCAGTGTATGGTTATTCTTGTGATATAGCTTATTGGTGGGATAGATCAGATTTCTACCGATGTGAAGGTTTTTATCCGAAATGATGGATTATATTAAATAATAATACAATCGAAACGTCCTCTATTTAACTACAATTCAATTCGTGATGTTAATAAACACTGAGGACGATGACCCGAAATCAGGTTAGGGTGGTAGTTTATTCTTGCTAAAGATAATATTAATTAAAAATAAATAAAATGAAATATTTTTTTATATGCTTAACTGTTGTTGTCGCAGCCACGTTAGGCGTAATTAAAGCGACAGAACCAAATGTTAATAGAACAATGAGCAATTTACAGATTGAGAATGTTGAATTGTTAGCAGAAGGCGAACCAACACAAGCAGATTGTTATTTACATTGTCGTTATGCATATGGTTACTATTGTGATATAGCCTATTGGAGAGATAGGTCTGTTTATCGATGTGAAAATATGTATCCGATTATTTAAATTTATCGGAGCGCTCGAACCATATTATTATGGTTAGAACGCTCCTTTGTTTAACAACTAAATTGAAAAAAGATGAAATATAATTTATTGTTTGTTTTCACATTTTTATCAAGCATTTTGATGGCTCAAAATGGTGTTGTTGCAATTGGAGGCGGAGTGTCAAATGGTCCTTCACCTTCGGCTCTTTTTGCTAAGAAAGCAGAAGTTGTTTATAAATTTTTACCAACCAATTTTTTAGCTTCATTAAATATTTATCATTCAAATATTAAAAATGAAGCTGATGCAGCTAAGGCTGAATTATTCATGAATTATTCATTGCATGATTTAAATTCTCCAAGCTTGTATATTGCATTGGGTTTGGATGGTAGAGTTTTTAAATATGTAGATTTAACTGCTGAAGGAAGTTTTACTAGTCTTTACTCTTTGAAGTACAAGTTGCCTAGTGTTAAGGTATATGCTTTTGAGAAAAAAGATATTCAGTACAACACATCTGTTCCTATTGCTTTGATTGTTGACAAGAAAGCAACACTTCCTGAGGATGTATTATTGAGAGTGCTTGGATGCTCAAATACTACAAATATATCTAAAACTGATTTGGAAGTTTTAAATCAATCAACAACAGTTTGTATAATTTTTTCTTATGTTATTTATAAAAAATGAAAAGAATTTATTTTTTTGTTATAGTGTCCGTATTGCTGTTTGGCTGTTCCTCTGTAACTATTATGGACGATGCACGCGTTGTTTCCTATAATGATTTCGGTGATTTAATCGAATTGAAAAGTGAAATATTTGAATTGGATTCTGTTTGGAAGCCAGAAAGAATATATTCCGTTGATTCTCTATTGATATTGACAGATCGTACTTGTGCCAATATCGTTCAGATATTTAATAAGAAAAGTCGACATCTTGTCGGTCAGAATTTACCATATGGAGTAGGTCCAAATGAAAAATTATCTTGTTGGTCGATGCAATTCTCTGATAGTAGAGTATATACTTTTGATTTGCAAGTAGGTGATTTGTCAGAATTTGATAAGCATGATTTTTTATCAAAAAGTAGTATTGGTTTTAGTACAGTTATTTCTATTCCCGGTGCTACTAATATTTTGGCATTGAATAATGGCAAATATGCTGCTTCCCATTTTGAAGATGATGACTCCATGCTATCCTTATATGATAGTACTGGCAAAAGAGAGAATACTCATGTTGATTTTCCACAGATGAATTTAGGTCAGATGTTGACCAATTTTCAAATACGTAAATTTTATGAAACTCGTCTTTACTATAACTTCAAAAATGACAAAGTTTTTGTAACTTACGGGTTAACGGATTTATTTGATATTTACGATAGTAATCTTAAATTATTGCACCGTATTTATGGCCCGGATCACTTTATTCCGAATCTCAAAATTAATCCTATGACTATCGGACCCACAAAAGATACAAAATTTTCTTCTGTATATAGTTGCTTAACCGATAATTATATCTGGGTATTATATAACGGCACTCATGATATCAACCACACAGATATTGTTTTAGTCTTTGATTATCAAGGTAATCCTATTAGAATATATCATTTGGATACTCTGATTCATGGTATTGCCGTAGATGAAAAAGAAAAGGCTATTTATGGTATTGGAGAAAATCCAGAATTGTGTGTAATGAAATTCAGTTATGGAGAATAGGATTTGTTTTTTCAATTATTGTTTGTTATTTCTATTGTGTATATCATTAACGTATTGCAATAACACAAGGAATGATTTTGAATCCCTTTGCAATGAATGGTATCAGAAACGTATTTTATTAGCAGACAATATGGTTTTTACATGGTTGGTGAAAGATACGATAGATAATAATCTTAACACTAATTGCAAAATTCTTTTTTACGTTGATTCATTGGGATGTACCATTTGTAAAATGAAAATGTATGAATGGGCATCTTTTATCACAGAAATAACTAACATTGTTCAAGATAGAGTATCATTTGTGTTGGTGATAAATCCAGATAAACAAAAAAATACGCTTAGGGAATTACGTTCTTCACTAATAGCAAGTCGTTTTGATTACCCAATCTGGTTAGACATGAATGATTCTCTAAATAAACTCAATCATTTTCCACCCGATGAACGTTTCCACTGTTTCCTCTTGGATTCCGCCAACCGTGTCATTCTTATCGGCAACCCCGTCCAAAATCCGAAAATCAAGGAACTTTACATTCGTACAATCTGCGAGCGTTTGGGAATAGATTATAATCCGCAACAAACGCAAGACAATACCCACGAGGTAAATCTCGGCACGTTTTCTATATCTGAAACCAAAGCGGCAACATTTCCCATCCGAAATTCAGAACAGTCCGAAATGGTAATCGACACGCTTTTTACTTCGTGCGAATGTACAACTGCGCAAATCAATAAAAATGTTATCAAACCAAACGAAACAGCCATTTTATCTGTTACTTACACCCCTGATGGGGGTGGCGTTTTTTATCGAGAAGTATATGTAAAATTAAAGAACAAAGAAAAACCTTTGGTTTTTAAAATCAGAGGAACGGTTAAGTAAATAACTAAAACAATAGGCAGATGAAAACTATTCTTCTCTTTTCTCTCTCACTTTCTTTATCCGCGTTATTAGCCTCCTGCTCCCAAGTTTCGCCACTCGAATATGCCTTGGAGCAGGCAGGCGATAACCGCCCCGAACTTGAACGTGTCCTTGCGCACTACAAGTCCGACCCTGAGAAACTCGCTGCTGCAGAGTTTCTTATCGAGAATATGCCGGCGCATTTTTCGTATAAGGACAGCGCGGCTATACATATGTACTATGAGGCGGCGATTCCTGTGCTCGAATCCGACCTTTCGCCTGTGCAGCAGCGTGATACTCTCTATTATATCACTACCGAGGTGATGCCTGGTATCGACAGGAATTTTGTGTCGGACATTAAGGTGATTACCGCCGATTATTTGATTTACAGCATCGACCACGCCTTCAACGAGTGGAAGACTCGTCCGTGGGCATCGCACCTCACTTTCGATGAGTTCTGTGAGTGGCTTCTGCCGTATAAAACCGTTGAAAAACAGGAATTTGACTATTGGCGCGATACTCTTTCTAATTTCTTTTCCGACAATCTTAAAAGCCAGCTTCCCGACGATGACGAGATGAACACCACCTACCGCACCGTGGATATTGTCCGCAATGAGATTCTCAGCAAGGTGACGCGCTACGGATGGTACACCGAGGCTGGCTATCCTTTGCTCAGCGCACCTACTATGCGCCGAATAACCCACGGAAGGTGTATCGATTATGTTACCCTCGGCGTCAACACCTACCGCAGTCTTGGTATTCCCACAGTTATCGACCAAGCACCATACTACGGACGTTTCCGCGCGGGTCATTCGTGGGACGTGATTCTTACCGACCGTGGCGAACAACTGCCATCAGAATGGGACTTGGCTACTGAACACGGTAAAAAATTCTTCCCTGACCAACGTTTTCCGAAGGTTTACCGCAATACATACGCTATCAACCGCGAGCGTGTGATATACCGCAACGAATCCGCCCTTAAATATCCTTTCGATTTCTGCGAAAAGGATGTTACCGAGATGTACACCCGCACTTCGGATATTGAAATAGAGATAAAGTCCAAAGAAAAACTCGCCGAAAAATATTGTTACATAGCCATTTTCAACGGTCATAATGTTGAATGGTCGCTCGTAGACTATGGCGAAATCAACAATGGCAAGGCTTGTTTCAAAAATATCGGCCGTAATGTGCTTTATCTTGCTATGGGTTTCAACGGCAAGTCGCTTGTTTCACTCAGTGACCCTTTTATTCTTCATCAAAACGGTGAAATAGAATATTACAAGTTCGACGGCACGCAGACCCGCTCTTTGGATATTTACCGAAAATATTTTCAAAACCGCAATGTTGCCGAGATGCGTCTGAGGCTCAAAGGCGGTAAGATTCAAGCCGCCAACCGTGCGGATTATTCCGATGCAATTACTATGGTAACTATTGAAAATCAATATGTTCCCGATAAGTTTAAAATCAATGATAACAACGGTTATCGCTATTGGCGTTATTTTGGTGCTGATGGTAGCCACGGCAGCATTGCAGAACTGCAATTTTTTGATGTCGATACTATTGCAACAGGCACTCCTATAGGTTGTAATTCAGCATCAAAGGAATCAATCGAAAAGGCATTTGATGGTAATTATCTTACCAACTACGAAACCGAGGATAATCCCGATGGTAGTTGGGTTGGAATGGATTTTGGCACCAAAAAACAAATCCGTAATGTGCGCATAATACCGCGTAGCGACGACAATGATATTCATGTTGGTGATGTTTACGAATTGCTTTATTACAATGGTAATCAATGGGTTTCGCTTGGCAAAAAGACCGCTACAAGCAATGTTCTTCACTACGATGATGTGCCTTCTCATGCACTCTATTGGGTAAAAGATCATACCCAAGGCTGGGACGAACGGCCGTTTATTATCAGAGATAAAGAGCAAATAGAATGGAGGTAGTTATTAACAACGAATTAAACGGAATAAACGAATGATTTATCACTATTTAACTATTAATTATTTGTATTATATTCTTTTTTCGTTTTATTTGTTTAATTCGTTGTTATAAAAACTATTAAAATATGGATAAGAAAAAGAAAGATAGGATAGTGAACACTATATTGTGTTTGGTGGTGACGGGGGTATTGATTTGGACGGCACGGATTTATCTTAAACTCTACGTTGTAATGTCGTTTAAAGTGCCTACCGAATCGATGTACCCAACGGTTAAGCCCGGCAATCGTGTGTATGTTAATCGTTTGGCATACGGACGTAGAATTTTTGCCCATAGTCTCGATTCTATTCAGCATGGCGATATAACTCGTGGCAAGGGATATTCCGAACCAAAACGCAATGATATTATGGTGTTTAACAATCCTTATTGCTGGGGTTGGCATTTGCTGCATTTCGACAAGTTGAAATATTTTGTAAAACGCTGTATGGCACTCCCCGGTGATACTTTCTATATTCATAATGCCCATTATTACGTCAACGGCTACGATGGCGACCTCGGCAATGTGGAGGCGCAGAATCAGGTGGAGTTTTACACCAAGGACAGCGCCACCATTACCGACTACCATATCCCTTACGGTGCTTTTCCGCTTCGTGAGGAGATTCCGTGGAATATCCGCGAGTTCGGTCCGCTTTATATGCCCAAGCAGGGCGACACCATAGAGTTAAACCTTCATAACTATCTGCTATACGGTCATATAGTGGAGTGGGAGATAGGCGACACCCTCTCTCTCCGCGATGATGGACATTATTACACTGCCAAAGATTCGCTTGTTGAGTATCACGTTATGAATCAGGGACTTTACTTTATGTGCGGCGACAATTGTATGAACTCTGTTGATTCGCGCTCGTGGGGGCTCGTGCCCGAGGAGTTTATAGTGGGGAGGGTGGATTTTGTTTGGTAAAAATATTGTAACGATATGAAAAATAGAATATTTGAGTGTGCTTTTTGTGTGGTTGCGTTTGCGGTTTTACTGTGGTTTTTATTATTGAATTTTGGTGCGGCGCATATGCCCGACGAGATTCCGCAGGTGAGCCAATGGCGCAACTTCTTTTTTCGTGGAATATTTGCTGTGTTCGCGGTGGCTATGTTGCTGTTTGTGAGACCAAAAGTGGCTATCGACGTTCTTTTATGGTGTATCTGCACGGCAGCAACAGTGGAGGCTGTGCTCGGATTGATGCAGTTGTACGGGTTTAGGTTTTCCTATCACAATATGTTTAGATTAACAGGCTCGTTCTACAATCCCGGACCTTTGGGCGGATATATTGCAATGGCTCTTCCGGTGGTTTTGTACCTTTTTATCAAAACTTCTCAGATTTATCGTCGAAAAATATTGCTTATTAGGCCTATTATATATCTGATAACCATCCGTTACTGTGTATTGTTGGCAATGATTTCGGTGATGCTTGTGGTGCTACCTTCCACTATGAGCCGCACCGGTTGGATTGCCGCTGTGGTTTCGTCGGTGTATGTATGTTGGTGTTCTACTGATTTTTTCAAAAAAGTTTTGTGTAGATTCAACAAACGTGTTTTTATTTCATTAAGTATAATACTATTATCAATCTGTGCTGTAGGAGTTTGGAAACTAAAAAGTGAATCTGCATTCGGTAGGGTTTTCCTTTGGAAAATCTCCGCGATGGCTGTTACGGATTCGCCTTGGGTTGGTAACAACAATTTTTCTACTGCTTATGCCAATGCGCAAGAGCGTTATTTTCAATCACAAATTCATCAACATGGTATCAACAACTTAGGTCACGAAGAGGATGTTGCCGCTATTCTTGATTATGCCTTCAATGAGTATTTCAATTTTGCTATCGAACACGGATTGCCTTTGTTTCTGATAGTTGTGGCATTGATAGTTGTGATTTGTGTGTTTGGTCATCGTCGCCTTCGATACGGATTATGTGGAGCAGTAATATCGTTTGCTGTTTTTGCTTTTGCATCATATCCTGCTCATATTCCGGCGTTTGTGGCTATGTTGTTGTTGACTTTGATAGGATGTGTTTGGGTAAAAAAACGACAGAAAATGGCATTCAAAATTGTTTTTTGCCTTTTGGCTGTTGTGGTTTCGGTGGCTATGTTCTCCCGTTTTAATTTTTATTCGCAACGTGTTGATTTTATGCGTCAATGGGATAAGATGCGATTTATGTATACTTCAAAAATTTATGCCAAAGCGGCAGATTCATATTCTAAAATATATGATGGAATGCGTTGGAATGACCGTTTCCTTTACGAATACGGACATTCGCTCTTTAAAATCAAAAAATATGTACATGCAGAGTATGCTCTTTGTGAATCTGCGAAAATATCCGGCGACCCGATGATTTTGAATATTCTTGGTGAATGTGCTCAAGCTCGCGGTAATTATCAGTCTGCAGAAGATTATTATCTTCGCTCTGTTTATCGTTTGCCAAACCGCCTCTATCCGCATTATTTGCTCTATTTATTGTATAGCGACCCCGAATGGGCTGACACTCACAAACAGCAACGACTCTCTGAGTATCAGATTATTACCACTAAACCACTCAAAACCGAATCCTCTGCCACCGACGAGATGCGTCGCAATGTTATTGAATTAGAAAACACTCTGAATAACAATGAATTATAAAAAAATAAAAAATTTTCCATTCCCCCTGTAATATTTTTGTAATTATGGTGTCTAATGTGTACAAATAAATAAAATGTTTAATACTAAATGTATGAATATGAATAAATTAAGTATTATGGCTATGGTGCTTGTCTTGATGGTTTGCGGATGCTCATCTACCAATAGCACGGAAAAAAATCAGAGTTCCCGCGACAATGTGATTAATGTAAAGGACAAGATTCACGAGATTGATTTTGGTGATGTGGTGTTACATAATGGTTCAATTTTGTGCAATCTAGAGAATTATCTTGTGGCTATTGATAATAAGTCTTATGATGATATGATTTTTGTTTTTGATAAAGAAGATTATCATTTCCTTCGTTCCACAGGCCGATGGGGTCAAGGACCTTTTGAGTACGTAAGTATCGGAAAGGCTATTGACAATCATCAAGGCGGAATGTTTGTGAGTGATTTTGGCTCGTATCAGATGCGGAGTTACAATTTGGATAGTTTGGTAAACGATTCTACTTACACTCCTTTCATCAAGTGCAATCTTATTGAAAAAACTATTCCGACCGACTTTCATTATGTCAATGACACTTTTTCTATTGCTCAAATTACAGTACCTACAAGCGTAAACACTTTTTATGAAACAATTGGCATTTTTAATATGCTTACAGGCGAAACTAAAATCTTTGATTTTGTCCCTCGTGTTGATAAACAACAGTTTGCATTTGCAGCATCTGAAAAACATAGACTTGTGGCAGAATGTAATACGCATTATGATATGGTAAGTATTGTTGATTTTGATGGTAATCTGCAATGTAATATCTATGGACCCGATTTTGAGACCACAGGTTTATATACTTTTACAGATTGTTGTTTTACAAATGATTATCTCCTTGCTTTATACAACGGAGACAATTGGACAGATTATACCCAAGCACATCTTTGTCAGGTTTTTAATAAGAATGGTGACTATGTTGCAACATTAGATTTGGGCTATTCAACATTCAGGTTGTCGTATGATGAAACCAAAAACCGTTTGTATTTTTCATTTATAGATACAATCCAATTCGGATATTTAGATTTGGATGAAATTAAATTTGATTGAGTAAAGTTTTATGCTAAATATTTTTTTGTATTATAAATAAATTCATTAAGTTTGTAACACTTACTAATTTAATATTTATGAGTGTAAAATATTGGTTATTAATTAGTTTGCCGTTTGTGACAATGAGTTGCGGCAAGGGTGGCGGTGGCGATGAAGAGCGACAGCAGAATATCATTGCCGATGAACGTCAGCAGGTGGAAACCGCTTTGGCCTCCAAGTCGCAGTTTAATCAAGAACTTGTGAGCAATGGCAAACTTTCGGCTGGGCGTTTTGCCGATCTTTATTGGGAGGTAAACGGCACAATATCAGATGTTTATACTGCTAACGGACGGACAGTTTCGCAGGGTGCTGTGGTGGCTCGTTTGCAGGCTTTTAAACTTAAAAATCAGATGGAATCGTCGGAGGCGGCTCTTGAACAATCTAAATTGCAGATGAAGGAGGCTCTGATAGGGCAGGGGTACAGTCCCGACGACCCCGACATTCCCGAAAATATCAGGCATTTGGCTGAGGTGAAAAGTGGTTATCTTCAAACACTTGCGTCGTACAATTCTGCCAAATATGATTACGAGCACACCACGCTCAAAGCACCTTTTGCAGGTGTGGTTGCCAATCTCAGCGACAAGCCGAGCAACCTTGCCCAGCAATCAAAACCTTTTTGTAGAATCATCGACCAAAACTCTATGACTGTGGACTTTACCATCATTGAAAGTGAACTTTCGTTTGTGAAAACTGGTCAAAAGGTAGAAATTTCGGTGTTTTCGATGCCCGGAAAGGCTTGGCAGGGCGAAGTTACCGAGGTGAATCCAACGGTAGAATCCAATGGTATGGTGAGGGTAAAGGCTAAAATCTTTAAACCATCGCAACTATTTGAAGGTATGAATGTTAGTGTAAAAATTAGTCAGCAGGCGGGCGAGTTTGTTTCTGTGCCCAAAAGTGCTGTGGTAATGCGTTCAAACCGTCCTGTGGTGTTCACTGCCAAAGATCATAAGGCGCATTGGTGCTATGTGGAAACTTCCATCGAAAACAGCACCCATATTGCCATAATTTCGGGTATCAACGAGGGTGATTCGGTGGTGGTTTCGGGTAACACTTATCTTGCCGACCGTAGCGATATAATTTATTGATTATGAATATGATGTGTAACCAAAAATATTGTAGCAGTGGATTTTTTAGTTAGGCGTCCCGTTGCGGTGATAATGGCTTTTTTGGCGTTTGTGATAATTGGCGCGGTTATGTACAACACTTTGCCGGTGTCGCTTTTGCCCGATATTGCCATTCCGCAGATTACCATTCAAACTTCTGATGCTGATATGTCGTCGTCGGAATTAGAAAACACTGTGGTACAGCCGCTGCGCAATAATATGCTGCAAGTTAACGGTTTAGACGAGATTACAAGTCAGGTGCGCGACGGTATCGGCATTATTAATATGCGTTTTAAATTTGGCACCAACACCGATTACGCATATATCGAGGTTAATGAAAAAATCGATGCCGCAATGAATTATCTGCCGCCATCTACCAAGCGTCCAAAGGCTATCAAGGCGAGTGCTACCGATATTCCAGTTTTTTATCTAAATATCTCACTTAAAGACGATAAGGGCGACCAGACGGAGTTTTTGCAGATGTGTCAGGCGGTAGAAAACATCATCCGCCGACGTGTGGAGCAACTGCCCGAGGTGGCTATGGCAGATATTACAGGTATTCCGTCGCAGTGTATTATGGTAACGCCAGATATGGACAAAATGCGTGTTTATGGTCTTGAAATTCAAGATATTACCAATGCTCTCCAAAACAACAACCGTGACGCGGGAAGTATGCGTGTAAAAGACGGAATCTATGAATATACCATCAAGGTGGCAACAATTCTTGCTGGTAAAAACGATGTAGAAAATATCTATATCAAATCGGGCGAAAGGATTATTCAGTTGAAGGATGTCTGCCGTATCGAAACCTCTACTGTTAAGGAGCAAGGATTGTCGATGGCTGGTGGCAAACGTGTTGTAACTCTTGCAGTTATCAAGCAGTCTGACGAAGGTTTGGATGCAATGCGCGGCCGTATCAACGAAATTGTGGAGCAGTTTTCGGAGCAGTTTCCTAACCTTGATTTTCAGATTTGTAGAAATCAGACCGAACTTTTGGATTATACAATTTCAAACCTAAAACAAAACTTGATTTTGGGATTTTTGCTCATAATTTTTGTGGCAATAATGTTTATGGGCGGATTGCGTTCATCGATGGTGATTGGTATAAGTATGATAACGTCGGTAATTATCACATTTGTACCGTTTTACGTGTTTGGAAAATCTATGAATATTGTATCGCTTTCGGGATTGATTCTTGTGGTGGGTATGATGATAGATAACTCGCTGATTGTCTGCGAAAACATTGCCCAATGGCAGCAGCGTGGACGCACTCTCCGTACATCGTGTGTGGGTGCTACTAACGAATTGATTACGCCGCTTTTAAGTTCGTCGCTCACCACAGTGGCGGTGTTTGTACCATTGGTTTTCATAGATGGAATGGCAGGTGCAATTTTCAGCGATCAGGCTTTTGCTATAACGGCTGGTTTGGCGGTGTCGTATATGGTGGGAATTATGCTTCTGCCGGTGGTATACCGTGTGTTTATGGCAAAATCTGTTGCCAAAAAAGGCTATGAAAACCGAGGACATATCCAAACAATATCGGCAGGTTACAACCGTGTGTTCGACTTTATTTTAAATCATAAAAAAGTTGTGATTATCATTGTTTTGCTAACTTTGCCGCTCTGTTGGCTTATGTTTACAGTTATTGGCAAAAGTAAAATGCCAAAAATTGATTATTATGAACAAGTGTCTTCTATCGAGTGGAACGATGATATAAACATCGATGAAAACCGCCGCCGTACTCAACTGCTGCTCAGCGCAGTAAACGATATTCCAATTGAGTCTACGGCTTATATCGGTGTGCAAGATTATGTGGTAGACCAAGCCAACCAACTGTCTAAAACCGAGGCGGAACTATATTTTAAAACCTCTTCGCCCGACAGTATCGCTCCTTTGAATAATGCTATAAGACTTTGGCTTAAAGATAATTATCCTAATGCTTCGGTTAAATTTTCCCCTCCTGTTACTATCTTTGAAAAACTATTTGAAACTGCTGAGGCTGATATAGTGGCGCAACTTTCGGAGCGTGGCTACGAGGCTTCAAGCGATGAGATTAAGGATATTGAGGGCAAGATAAAAACCGCTTTGCCCGACCAACATTCGTCTACTCTTGCATTTGTACCTCAAAAACTTTTGATTATCGACCGTCAGGCTCTACAATTATATAATGTAAATATTCAAACTCTGCAAAACCTTATTACCGAAGTGGTGGCGGGTGAGCAAGTTACCGAACTTCATTCTTATAATCAATATATGCCTGTATATATCAAAGGCGATGGTAATAATGTAGATAAATTCATTGCCGAAGGTTTTATAAATGTGTTTGATAACAATAGTAAATCAAATACTTACGTGCCAATCCGACGTTTGGTAAGGCAGACCACCGCACAAGAATTAAAAACCGTTACCGCTGGCAAAAACGGACGTTATGTGCCGATATATTTCTATGATGTTGACGATGCCGAAACACTTTGTAATACAGTGCGTTCGGTTGTAAATTCTACCAATCGTTGGGATGTGGATTTTTCTGGTGCTTTCTTTGGAAACAAGGCTATGGTTAAGCAGTTGGCAGTGATTCTTTTGATTTCTATAATGCTGATGTACTTTATTATGTGCGCTCAGTTTGAGAGTTTTCTGCAACCTTTGATTGTGATGGTAGAGATTCCTATCGACGTGTGCTTTGCCCTTGTGGTTCTGTGGCTTAGCGGTTGCACACTCAATTTGATGTCGGGCATTGGCATTATAGTTTCGTGCGGTATTATTGTTAACGATTCTATTCTTAAACTCGACACTATCAACGAGTTGCGCAAGCAAGGAATGTCGATTGCTACGGCTGTTCACACGGCAGGACAGCGCAGACTCAGGGCTATTGTTATGACCTCGCTCACCACTATCGGAGCGGCGTTGCCTATTTTGTTTACATCCGATATGGGTTCCGAATTGCAACAGCCTTTGGCTGTGGCTATGATTTCTACAATGGCTGTCGGCACTTTTGTTAGTTTGTTCGTGATGCCGTTGATATATATTGTTTTAGTAAAACCAAAAAGTTATGAAAAATAGTTTTATTATAATATTGATTTTGATTTTTGCGCAAATATCTAACGCTCAAAAGGTTCTTACACTACCTGAGGTTATCCGTCTTGCTCAGGATAGTTCGCTCACGGCGTTTAGATACAAAAATATGTATATGTCAAGTTATTGGCAATGGCGTAATTACAAGGCAGATAGATTGCCTTCGCTAACGTTGCAGTTAACCCCTGTGGCTTACAACCGTCAGTTGATTTCGCGTTACGATTCCGAAAGTGATATGGACGTTTACCGTCAGCAAAAATCGTATCTTGCCAATGGAAACCTTATTCTTTCGCAGAATTTTACACCTTTGGGCGGAACTTTTACAATTAATACAAGTCTCGATTATCTTAGATATTTTGGTGCAACTACCTACAATCAGTTTTCATCGGTTCCGCTCAGCATTGGATATTCGCACATAATGTTTGGATATAATAAGTTCAAGTGGGACAAGAAGATAGAACCCGTTAAATTTGAAAAAGCCAAACTGCAATATATCTATAATGCCGAACAGATTGCCTCCACTGCGCTTGCATATTTCTTTAATCTTGCACAAGCACAATATCAATTGAAAAACGCAAAAAATCAAGTAGATAGATGCGATTCGCTTTATGTTATGGGTCAGCGGAAGTTTCAAATTGCCTCTATTACCAAAACTGACCTTATGACTTTGCAATTAGATGTGGTAAACGCCAAAAATTCGGTCTATGAGGCTGAGGTTGCTGTTAAAAAAGCATCGCTAAATTTGACTACTTATCTTGGCATTGACAAGGATACCGACATTATACTTATTCTCCCCGATAACCCCGAAGAATTTGATGTTGACACTCACCAAGCCCTTGATTATATGCATCAAAACAGTTATTTAATCTTAGAAAAAATGCAGTCGGTAACAGAGGCGGAACGCGAGTTGGATCGTGTAAAAAAACAGAACCGTTTTACTGCGAGTGTTAATGCAAGTATAGGGTTTAACCAGCAGGCAGAAAAATTTGAAGATGTTTACAACGACCCTATGCGCCGCGATGTGGTTTCGGTTTCGCTTGCAATTCCTATTGTAGACTGGGGTGTGCGCAAGGGTCAACGGAATCAGGCGGAAAACTCGCTCAACATTGCCCGTATCGATCAAGAACAAAATATTCAAGAGTTGGAACAAAACTTGATTGTTACCATAAGTGAATTAAAATCAAGATATTACCTACTGCAAAGCGCACAAGAGACTCAAAACATTGCCCAAGAAGTTTACAATGCCAATGTGCAGCGTTTTCAAAATGCGGCTATTGATATTACCACACTTTCGGCATCGCAACAGCGTTTGCAAACGGCTTTAAACAATTATGTATCAACAATGTATCAATATTGGCAATGCTATTATAGCCTGCGTCAGCAAACTCTTTACGATTTTGCCGCTGGTGTTTCGCTTTCCGAACAGTTTGACTTTGAAAATCTAAGATGAAAAACGCAAAAAACATATCGCCTTTTACCGTAATTGTTACCGCTATATGCTTGTCGCTTATAGGGTTTGCGTTTTTGCCTTATCTGCCGTTGAAACTCCAACCTTCGGAAAAAATGCCTGTGATTTCGGTATATTTTTCGATGAACGGAGCCACAAGCAAGGTGGTGGAATCTGAGGTTACAAGTCGTTTGGAGGCTATGTTTGCCCGAATGAGCGGCGTTGAGGATATTGAATCGTCGTCGCAAAACGGCAGTGGGCGCATTACGCTGCGTTTAGATAAGCATACCGACATCGACGCTGCCCGTTTTGAGGTTTCCACGCTTATCCGTCAGGTTTGGAGCGATTTGCCACAAGGTGTATCTTATCCGTCGATTTATACGCAGAGTGCCGCCGACGATTCACAAGGTCCTTTTCTCTCTTATACCGTCAATGCCCTTCTGCCGCCGTCAGAAATTTTGCAAACTGCTGAAAATGTCTTTCAAACGGGCTTTGCCGAGATTGGCGAAATCACTAAGGTAGAAATCACTGGCGCCGAACGCAAAATACGCCGTTTGGAATACGATTCCGAACTGTTGCAACGTCTTGGAATTTCCGAAATGGATATTCAGTCGGCTATATCTAACTATCGCTCTCACAAGAATATAGGCAAGTATACGCTAAGCACCAACGTTGCCGACACGGTGTTTAATCTCGATGATATTTATCTGCCCTTGCCCGATTCGTCGCTCGTATGTCTCAACCGCCTTGTTAAGATGACCATCACCGACGCTCCGCCTACTTATGTGCGCCGTATCAATGGGTTAAACTCCATCTACCTTTCGCTCTACGCCTCCGAATCTGCCAACCAAATAGAACTTCAAAAAAAGGCTGTTGCCAAAATCGCCGAACTAAAACGCAAACTGCCTCACGGATACGAACTTAACCTTGCTTACGATGCCACAGAGCGCATTCGTGGCGAATTAGACAAAATTTATTTCCGTTCGTCGCTTACGGTGCTTATACTCTTGGTTTTCATTTGGTTAACAACTTTTAGTTGGCGTCACGTGCTTATGGTCACTTGTAGCCTTGTGTGCAATTTGGCTGTGGCGTGCTTGGTCTATTACTTGCTTGGTGTGGAGTTGCAGTTGTATTCGTTGGCAGGTATCACAATTTCTTTGAATCTTATTATCGACAACACCATTATTATGGCAGACCATTGGCGCAGAGAACACAATCTTGCTGCTATTTTGCCTATTGTGGCGGCCACGCTTACCACTGTGGGTGCGCTTTCGGTGGTGTTTTTCTTAGATGATAAGGTAAAACTCAGCCTCTATGATTTTTCAGTGGTTATTATTGTAAATCTTATAGTTTCGGTGTTTGTGGCTCTTTGGCTTGTACCAGCAATTCTCAGTTTGCAGAAACAAAAATCTGTGTTAAAATTTTATAAGGTAAAACTTTTGGTGGCTGTTTACCTAAATCGTGTTTATCGCAAGATAGTTTACTTTCTTGTTCGTTTTAAGAAAACGGCTCTTTGTATAGTAATTTTGGCGTTTGGTATTCCTTTTTTCTTAATGCCGAAAGAAATCAACAATGAAAGTTTTTGGGCAAAGATTTACAACAATGTGTTTGGCACTAAAATTTACAATGAAAATATTCGTCCATATACCGATGTTATTTTTGGTGGAACTCTACGCCTTTTTGCCGAAAAAGTTATGGACGGAAATTATTGGAACAGCGATAATGAGGTGGTGCTTCAAGTTTACGCCACTCTTCCCTACGGCACCACTTTTCAACAGATGGATGTGCTGATTCGCAAAATGGAGAGTTTCCTGTCTACTTATAAGGAAATCAAGCAGTTTGAATCGTCGGTGCAGGCTATGCAGGGACATATCAGCATACGTTTCAACAAGGATGTGGAGCACGGTGCGTTTCCTTATACCCTCAAATCCAACATCATAAGCAAAGGGTTGCAACTCGGCGGAGGCAGTTGGAGCGTCTATGGTCTTCAAGATCAGGGTTTTTCAAATTCGGTACGCGAAACCACAGGCTCGTATCGCCTCGATATGGCTGGCTACAACTACGAAACTCTTCTTCAATGGGCGGATAGCGTTAAAAAACATCTTCTCTCGTTTAAGCGTATCAAAGAGGTGAATATCAACGCCGAGCAGCAGTATTATAAGAATGATTATCAGGAGTTTCATCTTGTTCCACGCAAAGATGTGATGGCTCGTCAGGGCATTTCGGCAGAATATCTCTTTTGGCTTCTCCGTCAAACCTTTGTCAACGACCAACGTTGCGCAACGGTGTGGAACGGCAATGTTTTGGAGGATATTGTAATGTATACGCGACAATCGGAGGAGTACAACCTTTGGTGGCTGCTCAACCATCCCGTGGAGATTGGCGGACGGCATTATAAGATTTCGGAACTGTGCGAAATTAGCAAGCAACAAGCAGCAGACCAGATAGTTAAGAAAAACCAACAATACCAACTTTGTCTCCAATACGAATATATTGGTTCGTCGGTGATGGGCGGCAAGGTTTCTGCCGAGGCTGATTCTATTTATCGCCTGCGTTTGCCTGTGGGCTATTCTATTAGTTACAACCAATCTTATTATTGGTGGCGGCCCAACGAAGCCAAACATTACATTTTGCTTGCCCTCATACTTGCTGTTATTGTGTTTGTTACGGCGGTGCTATTTGATTCGTTGCGCTATCCGTTTGCCATAATCGGCATTATTCCTGTGTCGTATATCGGGCTGTTTTTGGCGTTTTACCTCTTTTCTATCAAGTTCGACATAGGAGGATTTGCGGCAATGGTGCTTTTGTGCGGCATCACGGTAAACGCAAGTATCTATATTGTCAACGAGTTTAAAAAATACAAGCGGCGAATGAAACCCGCAACTGCCTATTTTAAAGCCTTTAACGTAAAAATTGTACCCATAATGCTCACCGTCCTCAGCACTGCGCTCGGCTTTGTACCCTTTATAGTAGGGTCTGAGGCAGAAGGCTTTTGGTTTCCAATGGCAGTAGGCACCATCGGCGGCTTGGTAATGTCGCTTGTAGGCGTGGTGCTGGTGCTGCCGGTTATGTGCTTGAAGAAGAAGGATATTTTTAGCAAAAAGAATAAATAACATTTGGTAATTTGATTTTTAATACCTTACTTCGCCTCGAAGAAACAGAAAACGTAAAAATGAGAACCATAATACAAAATTTCAACTTTGTAATTGAATATGATGAACCAATTTTTAAATAGAATCGTAATTGTCTTGATTCTTTTGATGTCTATGGTTTCGTGCTTTTCATCAATAGAAGAGGAAGACTGTGTAGGCGTATATCTACACAAAAATAGTTTGGAAAAAGGCGTTTTGCATTATGTACTTATAAACGCAGACGGTAGTTTTTTGCATTATTGCAACGACACCACATCAAATAAATATAAATATGAAGGTTTTTGTTGCTACCATATGCATAACAAAGATTCGAATACATATATAGGTGAATGGAAATTCTACCCTAAATATGATTATCCATTATCTATTGATGGTATAGATGTTGAAGTGTTTTCTACAGGCTTTTATCGGGGGCCAGATGTCGATGACCATTTTAAGCGTATCGACACTGTCGAAGCCATTGATTTAGGCATTTTGCCGGAGGAGTGTTACCGCGATTTAAAATTAGAACCATCACAAATAATACCTGAGGTGCAAGATTATTTACAAAGGCTCCCCGACGAAACCTACAAGGCTGTTTACCACAAATATAGTAACTATAAGACAACCAAGGAAAGGGAGCAAGAAATAAAAAAATTAATACAAAAACAAGTTGATGATGCTCTTGCTCAATCATACATTTCATTAGGCTATGTGATTCGTAAATCTGTAAAAAATGATTGGCCTTCCAATAAGAAAACTTGGGGAATAATACTTGTCGGAATCAAAAAAGGAATGTTTACGGCATATTATGTAAAACGTAACAATGAAGCATATTTTGATGTTTTCCGCAAAATAGAAATTGGAGATACTGTAATAATGAAAGTATCAAAAAAGTATCCTGATGTTAACCGTGTTATCAATTGGCTGCCGTCTCACGAGGAAATAGAAAAATATAAATGATTTGATTATATTAATTGAAACCAATATTATAGTTCTTTTCAGATAAACAACCTCACAAACGAATTAACCAATACACATAGCAATATAAAACAATGTTTTCAACCCTTTTATTGGATATCAATAAAACCTTGACAAACAGGATATTGTACAAATTGAAAAGACCCCTTCAAAAAGCGGGTGTCCCTCTGTATTGCCACTATGGCAAGGAGAGTTTCAGTGGCAGAAACCACACATTAATTTGTATTCGTTCCATTCGCCAAATTATAATTCAACTTGTTGATTTATAATTTTTTGGTTAATAAAGGTTTTTCGTTTTATTCGTTTAATTCGGTGATAAAACGGCGACACACGGTACGAAATAATTTTTTCTGAAGAAAAAAATGGTTATCTTAGCGGACAATTATGAACTTGATAGTAAGGGTAATAAAAAGCACATTACTAATAATTTTATGGATTATAGTGGGGCTAAAAATATGACTCGTTTTTGGTATTTCCAATGGAGGATATAGAATCCAGATGATATAAAATATTAAATTGTCAAACAAAATTATAGATTGTACATTATGAAACTTAAATTGTTATCGATAATATTCATAATAATTCCTTTAGGATTATTTTCACAGACCGATACCACATTGCATACTTTTATTTACAACGGTTTGGTAAATCATATTAACTTTTTTCAACATGAAAATGCTGAGTATATAAGAAGTTTTGATAAACAATCGATATTGCAAGCACTTGATTATTTATCAAATTATGATACAGATTCTGTTATTTATAACAATTCTGAAGGTGTAGCATATATATTATATCATATATTATCTCATGATGATAAAGAGATAAGAAAAAAAGCATTAAATCTCTGTTTAGATTTTTATCGTTTAGGTTTTGCAGGTAGTCGATTCCCAATTCAACCATCTGATATGGATGATACTATCAAAGCAAAAATTTTATATTTGATGGCAAATAAACCATATAATGAAAAAGAATTAAAAGTGTTAATAACAAAAAAGAAACGATATTTTACCAGTTTGTATACAGATGAATACTTATTAGATTTTAGAGATGTTGACACTACTCTTGTAAGTTTATCTTATGCGCGGGATAGTTTAACAAATTATCAAATGAGAAGATATTCCGAAAGTCTAAAGCAACCTGTTTGTTATGGATTTGAAGAACTTTCTGAATTATGCGCTTGGTTGTATATATATGAAGCGATACCCTTTATGGAAGAATATGTTAAACAATATCCTGATAATGAAAGAATCTTGACACATTTAGCCAGATTAGGTGTAACTAAATATGAAGATGAAATAATAGAAAAAATGTTGAATACAAAATGCATAAGTACTCATCAATTAGCATTTATTAATACTCATAAAAGTTTTGAAACAATAATACAAGGGCTAAGATTTGAAGGTCGAACACATAATACCTTTTATAATTTTGGTGCAAAAAAGAAACGAGATCGTAAAAATATTGAAGTTGATGGTATGTTTTTTAAACTTGCAAATTTAAGGGATCTTCTTTCTTGGGATTATTTTAATATGGAAATTCCCTTTGAAGGATCTATTTTTATTGATGTAGAAGACTCCTCTCTATTACCCAAATGCGAGCCAGTTGCTAAGTGGTTGGAAGAGAATATCGATAAATTAGAAGTAAATCCTAATTTAAGAGCATAAAAATTCTTTTTCATTCCTTTTAATTCGTTTAAATTTTTGTTTAAAAAAAAGCCCGCCGCCTTGGCGGGGGAAAAAAAATCTTGTGATAATTGCTGATAAATCAAAAAAATAACTATCTTTACCCCGAAAAGATAGTTAAACCACCGGTCAATTTATGTGCATAGTAGCACTGTTGATTCGTAAAAGACAAACCTGAAGGGGAAAAGACTGGCGGTGAATCCACCAATAATTTTATGGATTATAATTTAAAAAGAAAATCTTGGTTTAAAAATCAATTTATTAATGTAAAATGAGAAAAATATTTGTATTATTTGCTATAATGATATTTGGTATAAATGGATTTGGTCAGAATATAAAGATATCGTCTGACAGTCTGTTACATTATTTACAACAAGCGGACGATCTATTCGCATGTTTTGATTATGATAGGAAATCAGATCCTGTAGTTTTAAAATTTGAACCGTGGACTGACGAAAAAGATTTCTATTTCAATGATAGTTTAAAACATATTCTCATCAATCTTTTCAACGATTCAATAGGATGGGCAAGGTATACAGCAAAAGGAATAAGGCAATATTATGAAAATAAACCAGATGATAAAAAACGCATGTCTTTGGAAGGTTATTTAGAACATAATTATAAAAAAGCATTTGTCGATAGTGTATTAAACGATAAACAATTGTTTGCACAATATTATGATTCACTTTGTGTATACGAGGAAGAAAACAGTTTTCAAGAAAATATAAAAAAACGTGGTACTTGGAATGTTCCTTATAGCCTTAAAAATATTATTGCATATTCACGCTATCCAGAAGTATACGACAAAATGTTATATTATTGGAAGGCTTCAGGATGCAGTACAAGGGATTTTCCTTTTCAGTATCTATTGAACGTAGATTGTCCGGAAGTAATTCAATTTTTAGAATCCGAATTAGATAACAATATATGTGGAAGTGAAACTTATAATTATTTGCGACAATATAAAAGTGAGGCGATTAGATTGTTAATTAAATGTATTGATAAGGATTATTTAGAGTATGTTTCTTTATTAGACTTTAAAGAAATGCCTTTTAATGTCAAAATATTTGGTTACGAGAAAAACTCTTGGTGGATGTGGTATCCGGGTTTTACTAATTATCAACACACTGATTTCTATATCAAAACATCTGACTTAATTGATAAACTGAGAGATGTTAATTATAATAACTTTAAAGTTTGTAAAAAAATATCTAAAGAGATTATTGAAAATAAACAATATATAGTTCCTTTCCTTGAATCTACTTATAAAAAATGTTTACAAGAAGAACTCTATTGGAAACAAAATATGCCCTATTACAAAAAAGAATGAAGACCCCTCGTATCCGTTCCATTCGTAAAAGCATTATGCAACCACGTTGCACAATGCTTTATCCGTGCCCTTTGTTCTTTCCGTGGTTAAAACCCAATTTGTTAAATTCGCCAAATTATAATTCAACTTGTTGATTTATAATTTTTTTGTTAATAAAGGTTTTTCGTTTTATTCGTTTAATTCGGTGATAACAAGCCGCCAAAAAATGCCATTTCTGTTTTGTAATCTCCGAATTAATCGCTAACTTTGCGGAAACAATTAACACTAAGAGTTATGAGCGACTATATAGATTACGGCAATAGCGATTTTAGGAGGGTTATCAACAGCAATTTTGTTGACAAGTCGGGATTGTTGGCTTTTTTAAACAGCAATCTTGATACAGAACAAAGTTTTATCTGTATTTCCCGTCCGCGCCGTTTTGGTAAGTCGGTGGCGGCCAAGATGGCGTATGCCTACTACGACCGTTCGTGCGACTCCTCAAAACTCTTCAATGGTTTGGAAATCACCAAGAATCCCGACTATAAAACCCACCTTAATAAATATCCAACCATATTCATTGATTGGAATCGTTTTGCCAACGTCCCAAAAAATGAGATACTTAAAGAGGCACAGAAATGCTTTGTTGCCGACTTGAAAAAATCATATCCCTTTTTACAAGAACAAGAATCATTTGCCAAAGCACTTGCCGAAATCAACGACAAAACCGGCGACCGTTTCATTCTCATAATCGATGAGTGGGATATGCTTGTGAGGGATGTGGATCAGGATGTTCAAGACGAATATGTCAACTTTCTACGAGCAATGTTCAAGTCAAACAATGCCAACAAGATTTTTCTCTTGGTGTATATGACCGGAATCCTGCCGATTATCAAGATACGAACTCAGTCGGCATTGAACAATTTTGTGGAATACAGCGTGGTAAATCCGGGCATCACTGACAAATATTATGGTTTTACCGAACAAGAGGTAAATAAACTCTGTGCGGAAAACGATATGGACTTTGACCTGATGAAACACGCCTACGACGGCTACATTATAGGTCGCGAAAAGTCTATGTTCAACCCGTTTTCGGTAATGCAGTCGATTCTGTTTCGCAACTACAATAGTTATTGGTCAAAGACCGCATCCTTTATGGCAATCGAGACCTATCTCCACACCGATGCCGACAATGTAAGGTCAAAGATTATAGGTATGATGAACGGCGAGAGTGCCACAGTGAGGGTTTCAAGTTTCCGCAACGATATGAAGAATATCGACAATTGCGACGACGTTCTCACCCTTCTCGTCCATCTCGGATACCTTTCGTACAATCCTACCACACAGTGTGTTACTATTCCCAATACAGAGGTTTCCGAAGAGTTTGAAAATGCTGTCAGCGTGGCAGGTTGGGGCGAATTATCTAAGGCAGTAAACTCGTCGCTCAACCTTTTGGACGACACCATCAACTTGCGCAAAGATAAAATTGCCCGCGCATTCGACAACTACCATTTTGAGGCGTCATCACTTTTGGAATTTAACGACGAAAATTCAATGCGTTGCGCCATAGTCCTTGCATATTACGCCGCCAAACCGTTTTACAAAATATTCCACGAACTACCCACAGGCAAAGGCTTTGCCGATATGGTTTTCATACCCCTGCATAATTCATCGCGTCCTGCCATAGTTGTTGAACTCAAATACGACAAATCTGCCGACACTGCCATCGACCAAATCCACCGCAAAGAATATCCCGCTTCGCTCAAAGGCTTTTCAAAACGCATCATCCTCTGCGGCATCAGCTACAACAAATCTACATCCAAACACGAAGTGGAGATGGAGGTGATTGAGAGGGAATAAAACGCAGATTATGAGATGCTTTTTTAACCCTTTCTCGATGGGCAGGACGACACGTTAGTAAAATCTCAAAAAACAAAAACTATTTTGAAGCAATCTAATTTGCGAATCAATGGGCAATATCAAGACAAAAATGAAAAAACTTATCATATTTAACATATTGGCAATAAGTTTATTAATAGCCATTAATTTTGTTTTTACCCATCTGTCATCAGGTAAAAACTGTATATATTTGTCAGACAATGGATGTATCAAAGGTTTAGGAAAGGTTGATTTTTTTAATCGAAAACAAGGGCACTGGGTTTTTAGAAATCCTGACAATGGAAATATCAGTACCATAGCCAATTTCCACAACGATAAGAAACAAGGAGAATTATTTAAATTCTACAACAATCCTTATAACATAATAAGTGATTATTATTTGTTTGATAATGACTCGCTTGACGGAGTTCAAAAATATTTCTCACCGGATGGTACAGAAAGAAGCGCAGAGTATTATAAAAAAGGAGAATGGTATTATAGTAAACGATATCCAAGGGGAATGTGTATTGATTTTATTGATAACGAAAGTCGGGATGAGTTTTATCATGAATTGATGATACTCGAAGCTTTATATAATGAGGAGTTTGATAATCCGTACGATGACGAATGGAATCATAAAGAATTAGGTTCACGAAAACAACTTTCGTATTGTTATGTTTTAGATGTTGATCGTTATGAACATACCCTATATTGGGATATTTCTGAACAAGAATTTATCCCAAAGTTTGACAATCCCATATATATCAACCATTGGACAAACACGATCACAATCATCAATTATTTATTATTGTTGATTGTATTAATAATCAATATAATAGGTTATAAAAAGATAAAAAATGACAAATAACAAATTATTGTACATCAGTTTGATAATCTTATGTTTGTCGTGCAACAATGATGAACACAAATCCATTGCAGAAAAGATAAAGGATCAAGAAATAACTGTTTTAGGGAATCCTGATTCTTTAATATTTGACAAATATTTAAGTAATAATTCTTCGTTTAGATACATCGTCAATTCTATGATGACCATAGATGTAATTGCACAAGATACGGGAGCTTATCATTGTTTTATAATGGAAAACGTTGACAATCAACAACAACTTAGTTATTTAATGCTTGATGATGTTATTAAATACAATTATATTCCTTATTACGATTCATTAGAATATGATTTAAATCTCACTTTTGAACAGACTGAATTTGATAGTCTTAAATGGTCATCAAAATTTGAAGAAATACCGTATCTAAGGTTAAAGTCTACAGAATACCAACAATTAGTTTCTACATGCAATGATATTCAAGACTTATCAAATTTTTGCAATAATTCGCTATATTTCAAAAAGAAATGTCACCATTATGACGAAAGAGTGTTGACAAAACTAATAGAAATCACACAGGCACAATTAGTAGGAACATATCTTCGGGGTCGTGCTAGAACACATCAAATAATATTAGGCTGGATTAGCTCTCAATCTTATATGATACTAAAATTTAAAAATATGTATCGTTATAATAGGTTTTATGTGCTCAATGATGGTATAAGAGATTATTATTTTTATTTTGAAGATTGGATAAATGAACTTAATCATAGGCAATCACGAAACTATAAAAAAAGAGAAATAGAGAGAAAAAACATAGGTAATATAAAATTTCAAAATGAATTAGAGCGCAAGCACTATTTAAGTTATTCAAAATATCTTCTCAAGATTCAAGACAAGAATCTCAAATTCATTAATAATAATATTGAAGACATTGCCATCACGCAGCAAGATAGTTGTGACATTCTGATGTGCATAGATTATAAATATAGCGACAGCCGGATTTTTTTATTCAACATTGATAGAGATACTAACAACAATATCACTATCACCAAAAACTATTACAACAAAGAGTTTCTTCCAACCACAAGAATGTCAAATTATTATTTGTATTATTAAACCACATTTTTTATCCTTATTTTGAAAACAATCATTTGCTATTCACCATTTTTTTTTATCTTTGCCCCGTTATAACAATTTAAACACATTTTAAAATGACACTATTAGGCATTATCGGAGGACAGGAACTTATTATCATTCTGCTGATTGTACTTGTTCTGTTTGGCGCAAAAAAAATTCCCGACCTTATGCGCGGTCTCGGTCGCGGGGTAAAGGAGTTTAAAGACGGTATGAACGGCACCAATGTGGACACCGAATCCAAGCCAAAAACCGAAACTTCCGACAAAAAAGAGTAATGGCATCTTCCGAAGAAAGTTTTTGGGATCATCTCGAAGTACTCCGTGGAGCAATTATCCGTTCGCTGGCTGTGGTAACGGTGATTGCTGTGGCGGTGTTTATGCTCAAAGACTTTGTTTTTGAGTACGTTGTTTTTTATCCTACCAACGAAAATTTCCCTACTTTTAGGCTTATGCGCCGCGGAATGGTTGCGTTGGGCTATGATGTGGGTATCAACGATATACAGCCGGTAAAAATTATCAGCACAAGGCTTGCTGCTCAGTTGTTTACGCATCTGAGTATGTCGTTTTATATTGCCTTGGTGATTGGTGTGCCGTATCTTAGCGGCGAGGTGTGGATGTTTGTGCGTCCGGCTTTGTATCAAAAGGAAAAAAAGTTTATGTTTAAGGCGCTGATTTACACTGGATTGCTTTTTTATCTTGGTGTAATGGTGTCGTATTTTATGGTTTTTCCTCTGTCGGTAAATTTTTTGGCGGCATATCAGGTAACGCCCGACATCGAAAACCTCATATCCATTGATTCTTACATAGATACGCTTGTGGAACTATGTCTTGCCACGGGGCTTTCGTTTGAACTTCCGGTGGCGGCGTATTTTCTTGCACGGGCTGGCATTTTAACTCATTCGTTTTTAAAGCGTTATCGCCGTCACGCTTTTGTGGCTGTGTTGGTTTTGGCTGCCATTATCACTCCTTCAACCGATATTTTTACTATGATGATTACCGCGCTGCCCCTCTATTGTGTGTTTGAATTGAGTGTGGCAGTGGTAAAACGTGCCGAGAAAAAAAATTTGGCAGATTAATAATTATGTGTATATTTGCGGTGTGTAACCTTAAAATAAGCCAATTATGAATAAAGACTTTTTAGCACCGTTTGTAGTTTTTGCCATTGTGTTTGTGGGCGCGGCATTTTTGATTGTGTCGGCTGCCGTGTGGATTAGCCGTGGCAAATCGGATTTTTTTATTAATAAAAAAATGGTTTTGGGCGGAGTGCTCATTACGCTCAATTCGATGATGGTAAGTGGCTGTATGTTTGGCAGTCAGCCCACTTGCTACGATACTGTTAATCCCGAACCAGAGGTTATGTGCTACGATATGCCCGCTCAAAACGTGGTGAATTTTGATACCGATTCTTCTAATAATGTGGTGATTAACAATAAGATAACAGGCTCAATTTTCGACGCCACAGAAGAAGAATATTATTATTCCATTACCAAAGACAAAACCAACGACACCTTGCAACAGGGCATATTAAAGGTAACTCCTGATGATTCAACATCTTACGCTTCTAAATTTTCGATTGTTGTTAAGGAAAAACTCGCTTCGGGGCGTTATTGGATTAATATCTCTAAATCCTCCGATCACGATTATAATTTTGACTCGCATCAGATTAATATAGAGTAGCGATGAAGGCTAAACTGCCACTCGTAAGTTTCGAGACCACAATGCGTTGCAATCTCCGTTGCCGCTTTTGTTACAATCATTACAAAAATACTGGCGAAACTCCCGCACCATCGTCGTATGCGCAGGCAAAAAAAACTTTACAGCAAATATTTAAAGTGTTTGACGTTGGGCAGATTACTTTTACCGGCGGCGAACCTTTTATGACTGAGCGTTTTGGCGAACTTGTACTTGCGGCACGTTTAAAAGGGGTAGGAGTGGGGATAATTTCTAACGGCAATTTTGCTCCTCCCGAAAAATATCTGCAATTGGTGCGTCTTGGGTGCAGACTTTTTGAACTTCCGCTGCATAGTGTAAATCCTGAGGTTCACGATTTTATGACCACAGTTGAGGGGTCGCACCAAAAATCGCTACATATTATAAAGGTGTTGATTGAGCACGGAGTGGTTCCCACGGCTGTGATTGTGCTTACCAAATTTAATGCCGAAACAGTCTCAGAAACAGTTAGTTATATTCATTCGCTCGGTATTTCTCGCATTATGCTCAACCGCTATAATATTGGTGGCGAGGGTGTTAGCCATCCCGAGAATATTCTTCCAACCAAAGAGCAGTTGCAAAATGCTTTTAAAGAAATATCTGATGTGGCTGTAAAACTGAAACTTACAATACTTTCGAGTGTTTGTACTCCGCATTGCGTTCTCAATCCCGACCTTTATCCGGGCATAAGGTTTTCGGCTTGTTCGTTTGATGTTAGCCGCCGTCCCGTGGTTATCGACTATTTGGGTAACGTGCGGTTTTGCAACCATTCGCCTGTGGTGCTTGGTAATATTTTTAATAATACTCCCGAAGAAATTTTTCAGAACCCTTTGGCAACGGAGTGGGGCAGGGTAGTGCCTGATTTTTGTGCCAACTGTTCTCGTCTGCCACGTTGTAAGGCGGGTTGCCGGGCTGCCAATCAACAATGCGGCATATCTTTGAACCATCCCGACCCTGTGGTAGATTTTTATGGCGGTACAACTTTTGCATAGTTTTTTCGTAAAATTGTGCGTTAATATTTGTGGAATATGAACCGTCTTTTGGCATTGATATCGGCTTTAATGTTGTGGTTTACAACAGTTTCGGTGGGCGTTGCGCAACCTTCGCGCGACCCTTCGATGGTGTTTATCGACAGTATCAAAAGTCTTATCACTCCACAAATTTCCGACAGCGCCAAGGCTGCGCATTACGTGGATATGGCGTTTATTGTCTACAATATCGATTCGGCTCTGCATTATTGCAATACCGCTCTCGACCTCTGCCGTCCTACCGACACGTTTTTGATTGCAAGCGCTCACCACGTTATGGGAGCTCGGTATTATCTCCGTCACGAGATGTACACCTCTATCGAACATCTGCGCAAAAGTTACAACCTTTATAATCCTCAGCGCGACCATCGTCAGATTGTGTTTTGCTGTGTAAATCTTGCTCAGGGCTTTGAGGCTTTGCACCTTCCCGACAGCGTGTTTTTTTACCTCAACCAATCGCTCGAAAGCAGTATCAACCGTCACGATACCGCGCAGATTGCATATTCGTATCAGAATCTCGGCCGCGTTAGCACCAACCTTACCCTTTACGAAAATGCCGAGGAGTATCTTATGAAGGCTATCGAACTTGATTCTATCACCAACAACACTCTTGATTTGGCGTGCGACTATTTTTGGCTCGGATGTCATTACATTGCCACAAAATCGTATCAAAAAACGGGTCATTACCTTCGAAAATCCATAAAAATCCTTGAAGCAAACAAATACAGTTTTTCGTATTATGCCAATGTGCTTCACCTTGCCTATTCGTATATGGCAGATGCGTATATAGCCTCTGCCGAGAACACTGGCACAACTCGTTATGCCGATAGTTGCTTGGTTTACACTAAGATGGGCGGCGATTATTTTCTGCGTTATGGCTTAAACTCCAATTATATGATTGCACGTTACGCTTACGTCAAGTATCTGATGTTTTACAAAAAGTATAACGAGGCTCTCAACGTGCTAAAAGAGTGTGAAAAATATCAAACGGGTCCCGACCTCCGCCGCGATTATCACAAATATATGACCCTTGTTTACGAAAAACTTGGCAATTACAAGGAGGCTCTCGCTCAACAAAAAATGCACTACGAATGTGCTATGGAGTATCTCAACGATAGTTCGCTCACCGCACTTGCCGATTCTAAAACCCATCAGGCGTTGATTTACAAAGAGGCAGAACAAAGGCAAATCGACGAAATCAACCTTGTGCGCACCCATCGTATGCAGATTATCATCGTTTCGCTTTTGGTGGTGCTGATACTTGCCTCGCTGCTGATTGTGTTTGTGTACCGAATGTGGAAAATCAAGAAAAAGGCGTTGAACATTCTTTCGCAAAAAAATCAGATTCTCGACCAGCAAAAACACGAAATTCAGTCGCAACGTGATGAAATTGAGAACGTTCACACAGCAGTTTTGAACAGCATAAAATATTCCGAGCGCATACAGCGTGCCGCCATAACATCCGAACGCAAGATTAAGACGCTTTTTCCCGAAAGTTTTGTCTATTACCGTCCGCGCGATATTGTCAGCGGCGATTTTTATTACGCTGCGCAATGCGGTAAGTATAAGGTATTTGTGGTGGCAGACTGCACGGGGCACGGCATTCCGGGTGGTTTTCTTTCGATGCTTGGCTTGTCGTCGCTCAAAGAGTTTCTTGTAACTGAGGAAGATGCAGCCTCACCGGGCAAAGTGCTCGACCGTATGAGAGATTTTATCAAAGATACTCTCGGCACGTCAGACGATTCGGGTACGCTGCTTTATGATGGAATTGAGATGATTATTTGCAGTTTTGATATTGAAAATCACCGACTTGTGTATGCTTCGGCTTATCAAAACGCTTATATTGTGCGCAACGGTACGGCTATTAGGCTTTACAGCGACAAAATGCCTGTGGGGCGATATTTTCACGAAAAAGCCCATTTTGCTACCAAAGAAGAGGATTTGCAGACTGGCGATATGGTCTACCTTTGCAGCGACGGCATTCAGGATCAGCCCGGAGGCCATTTTGATATTCCCGAAGGTAAAAAACTTTTGTCTAAAAATCTGTTGAATCTTCTTACAGGTATTGCTAATATGCCTATGAATCAGCAATGTACGTATGTTGACCAATCTCTTCAATTGTGGATCAACGGCCGCGAACAGGTAGATGATATGACGCTTGTGGGTATAAGAATTTGATTTTTTTTCTATCTTTGCGGAATCAGATTCAAAAAGATTACACTATATGGCACAACCTTTGGCAGAACGGATGCGTCCTAAAAATTTGGACGAATATATTGGTCAGCAGCACCTTGTGGGCAAGGGGGCTGTTCTCCGAAATATGATTGAAACCGGAAGAATACACAGCATTATTCTCTGGGGACCTCCCGGTGTGGGCAAAACCACTCTTGCCAAAATTATTGCCACAAGCGGAAACCGTGCTATGTATACCCTCAGCGCAGTAAGTAGCGGTGTAAAAGATGTTCGCGAGGTGTTAGAAAAGGCTCAGCATCAGACTTTTTTTGGTTCGCCGTCGCCGATTCTCTTTATCGACGAAATTCACCGTTTCAACAAAAGTCAGCAAGATTCGCTCCTTGCCGCTGTGGAGCAGGGTATTATCACTCTCATTGGTGCTACCACCGAAAATCCAAGTTTTGAGGTGATTTCGCCGTTGCTTTCCCGTTGCGAGGTTTATGTTTTGAAACCCCTTGAAAAAGAAGACCTTGAACGCCTCTTGGACAATACTATCCACAACGATACCGAACTCAAAAAACTAAATATCAAGGTAGAAGAAACCACCGCACTGTTTCGTCAGAGTGGTGGCGATGCACGCAAGTTGCTCAATATATTAGAGATAGTTATCAATGCCGAAACGTCCGACCAAGTAATTATCAACGACGAGATTGTAATGCAACGTCTTCAAAAAAATCTTGCAATGTATGATAAAAATGGCGAGATGCATTACGATATTATTTCGGCGTTTATCAAGAGTATCCGAGGAAGCGATGCCAATGCCGCTGTATATTGGCTTGCGCGTATGCTTGCAGGTGGCGAAGACCTCAAATTTATTGCCCGACGACTGATTATTTCGGCAAGCGAGGATATTGGTCTTGCCAATCCTAACGCTATGTTGCTTGCGCAGGCTTGTTTTAATGCTGTTAACACTGTGGGCTATCCCGAATCGCGCATAATGCTCAGCGAAACAGTTATTTACCTTGCCAATTCGCCTAAGAGTAATTCGGCTTACAACGCTATCAACACCGCTATGGAGTTTGTAGAAAAAACTGGCGACCTTCCTGTGCCGCTTCACCTTCGCAATGCACCCACAAAACTGATGAAGCAACTCGGCTACGGCAAAGATTACAAATACGCCCACGATTTCCCCGGACATTTTGTAAATCAAGAATATCTTCCCGACGAAATCCGCGGCACCACATTCTACCATCCCCAAGAAAACCCCTCCGAAGCCAAAGCCAAAGAGACTATTGATAGACTGTGGAATGGAAAGTATAAATAAAAAGCACAACTTCCTAAGAAATTGTGCTTTAAATTCTTAATTATGCAATCTGCACTCTTAATTATGCATTATGCATTATGCATTATGCATTGTCTACTGTTTCTGTTCCTTGAGCACCACATCGTGAGCGCCGCCTTCGATGATGCCCGTAGACGATACGAGGGTAATCTTGGCGTTGGCTTTCAACTGTGGCAGTGTGGTAACGCCGCAACTGCACATTGTTGACTTGATTTTATCGATGGTAACTGTAAGATTGTCTTTGAGTTTGCCAGCGTAGGGAACGTATGAGTCAACTCCCTCTTCAAATTTCATTGTGGCTGCGCCGCCCATATCGTAACGTTGCCAGTTGCGTGCGCGGTTGCTGCCTTCGCCCCAATACTCTTTCATATACGAGCCGTTGATCATAATCTTTTTGGTGGGACTTTCGTCGAAACGTGCAAAATAGCGTCCCATCATCAAAAAGTCGGCACCCATTGCCAATGCAAGCACCATATGGTAATCCTGAACCAATCCGCCGTCGGAGCAAATCGGAACGTAAATGCCTGTGGCTTTGTAATAACGGTCGCGTTCGGCAGCCACGTCGATAATAGCGGTAGCCTGTCCTCGTCCGATACCTTTTTGTTCGCGGGTAATGCAGATAGAGCCGCCACCGATACCCACTTTTACGAAATCGGCACCAGCCTCGGCAAGATAGCGGAAACCTTCGGCATCTACCACGTTGCCAGCACCTATTTTAATAGTGTCGCCATAATTTTCGCGAACCCACTTGATAGTGTCTTTTTGCCATTCTGAAAAACCGTCCGACGAGTCCATACAGATAACGTCCACACCGGCTTCCACAAGTTTAGGAATACGCTCGGCATAGTCGCGAGTGTTGATACCTGCGCCCACGAGAAGACGTTTTTCGCTGTCTAAAAGTTCGAGGGGATTGGTCTTGTGGCTGTCGTAATCCTTGCGGAAAACAAAATATTTGAGGTTTTGATTGTCGTCGATAATTGGGAGGGCGTTAATCTTGTTGTTCCAAATAATATCGTTGGCCTCTTCAAGAGTGATGGGGAATTTGGCAACGATAAGTTTTGAAAACGGAGTCATAAACTCCTTAACCTTACGGTCTTGCGGGTCGCGGTTGGGACGATAGTCGCGGCTGGTAACTAATCCGAGGAGTTTGCCGTTTGATGTTCCGTCTTCGGTGATACCTATTGTAGAGTAGCCGCATTTTTGTTTAAGTTCAATAACGTCTTTGAGAGTGGCATCGGGAGTGAGGTTTGCGTCGCTAACCACAAATCCTGCCTTGTATTTTTTTACCTTGCGAACCATTTCGGCTTGACTTTCAATAGATTGCGAGCCAAAAATAAACGATATTCCGCCGTTTTTGGCAAGCGCGATAGCCATATTGCTGTCCGACACCGACTGCATAATAGCCGATGCAAAGGGCGCGTTGAGCGTGATGGCTGGTTCTTCGCCTTTCTTGAATTTTACAAGCGGCGTGCGGAGGTTCACATTGTCGGGAGTACATTCCTTGGTGGTGAGTCCGGGTATCAAGAGATACTCGTTAAAAGTTCTTGAAATTTCGTTTATTATGTGTGCCATAAGTATGGTGTTTTTTGAATTGTAAAATTTTGCAATGTTAATAAAAAAAATCTGAATAAGTATTATCCGCATTGTAAAAAAAAACTTAAAAATTTTTGCACTTTTTAAATTTTTTTTGCATATATTTGCAAAAAGGTTGAAACATTTTTTCACTTTGAATTGATGCCTTCAACCATAATAACGAATTTTAAATTTTTTGTAACAATTTAAAAACTTACACACATGAAAAAAACACTTACATTCTTAATGGCTGCATTGGTAATCAGCCTTATGGCATCTTGCGGTGGTAGCAACGAAGCACAAGTTTCTGAAAAAGGTAAAATGCTTATGGGTAAAACTTGGGCAGCCGACCTTAACGCCGACCTCAAAGGCAATGGCGAGGCTCTAAAAGAGGAAACTGGTGTTGGTCACGAAATGGAACTCAAAGGCGACGTTGCCAAAATCGGCGACTTCCTTGCTGCTAAATGGTTGTTTGGTCGTGGTCAAAAAGACCCCAGCAAACTCGTTTACTCTATCTCTACTGGCGAAGGTTTCTTCTCGGCTACTGTTGAATCTGGTCTTTGGGAACTCGGTGCCGACGACAAAACTCTTCTTCTCCGCAAATGGGACGACGAGAAAGGCGATTATGTAGAAACTCCCGAAGAGTACACCATCTTGGAACTCACCAACGAAAAACTCTCTTGGCAGAAAAAAGGCGATCTTTCTCCCTCTTACTTCGTAGCAAAATAATCTTTTTCATATTAAAAAAATTAAATTATTGGCGGATTGCATTTTTTGCAGTCCGCTTTTTTTTATAACAATTGTGTGGTATAATTTCCTTTTTTTATTATATTTGCAACAAAAATAAAACGTACAACAATGAACAATCTACCTAACGACCCATTTATGTTGGTTTCTACAATCAATATGCTTTTGCGCGATGGCGAATACGACAGTCTCGAATCGCTTTGCAGCAGTTACGACAAACAGCCCGGCGAGATCAAAAAATATCTCCGCGAATTTGGCTTTGAGTATAACGAGCAGCAAAAACAGTTTCGATAATTTTACCAAAGTTTTTTTCGTCAAAAAATTTGCAGATTAAAACTAAAATTGTACCTTTGCGCTATTATATAAAGGTGTGCTATTTGTGCCACCATAGTAAGAATTTTTAAAACCAAATGGAAGAAAATAATATAAATCAAACTGCAACGCAGGAACAAGAAGAATACACAGCGAAAAACATCCAAGTGCTTGAAGGTTTGGAGGCTGTGCGCAAACGTCCCGCAATGTATATCGGCGACACAGGCGAAAGAGGTCTCCACCACCTTGTATACGAGGTAGTTGACAACTCTATCGACGAGGCTCTCGCAGGATTTTGCACCGATGTTACCGTAACAATCAACGAAGACGAATCTATCACCGTTCGCGACAATGGTCGTGGTATTCCTACCGATTATCACGAAAAAGAGGGCAAGTCGGCACTTGAAGTGGTGCTCACAATACTTCACGCAGGTGGTAAGTTCAACAAAAACTCCTACAAGGTTTCCGGCGGTTTGCACGGTGTGGGCGTTTCGTGTGTTAACGCGCTTTCTACTTATTTCAAGGCAGTTATCCGTCGCGACGGCAAAATTTTCCAACAGGAATATTCAATAGGCAAGCCCACCACCGAGGTTAAGGTGATTGGCGAAACCGAGGAAACTGGTACAGAAATCACTTTCAAGGCCGATGATTCTATTTTCTCGTGCCATAGTTACCAATACGAAATTCTCGCTGCACGTTTGCGCGAACTTTCGTTCCTTAACAAAGGTATCAAACTTACCCTCACCGACTTGCGTAAGGATGAGGAAGGCAACACCCGCAGTGATGTTTTCTATTCGCAAGAGGGCTTGAAAGAGTTTATCGATTATCTTGAAGTTTCTAAGGACGTACTTTCAAACATTATTTATATATCTACCGAAAAGAGCGGAATTCCTATCGAGGTGGCTTTGCAATACAACAATTCGTATCGCGAGGTTATCCACTCTTACGTCAACAACATCAACACTCAGGAAGGCGGCACGCACCTTACAGGTTTCCGTCGTGGTTTGACACGTACTCTCAAACAGTACGCCGACACATCGGGTATCCTTGCCAAAAACAAGATTGAAATCTCTGGCGACGACTTCCGCGAGGGTCTCACAGCCATTATTTCGGTAAAAGTTCAAGAGCCTTTGTTCGAGGGTCAGACCAAGACAAAACTTGGCAACACCGAAGTGGCTCCGGCAGTAGATCAAGCCATTAGCGACGCTCTTAAAAACTATCTTGAAGAGAACCCCAACGATGCTAAGAATATCTGCAACAAGGTGATTCTTGCAGCCCGTGCCCGTATAGCCGCAAGCAATGCACGCAAACTTGTGCAGGCTCACAGTCAGTTGAAGGGCGCAGGTCTGCCCGGTAAACTTGCCGACTGCTCATCGAGAGACAATACCAAGACCGAGATTTTCATAGTCGAGGGTGATTCGGCAGGTGGAACAGCAAAACAGGGTCGCGACCGTATGTATCAGGCTATCCTTCCGTTGCGTGGTAAAATCCTCAACGTGGAAAAAGCCGTTCAGTACAAAACCCTTGACAACGAAGAAATTAAGAATATCTACACTGCCCTTGGCATTACCATCGGCACTGAGGAAGATAGTCAGGCTGCAAACCTCAACGACATCCGTTACAACAAGATTATAATTATGACCGATGCCGATGTGGACGGTGCCCACATTCAAACTCTTGCTATGACGCTATTCTTCCGCTATATGAAAGAGGTGATCGACCGCGGACACCTTTACCTCGCATCGCCGCCGCTCTATCTTGTAAAACGTGGTAAGATGCAACGGTACTGTTGGACAGAGGAGCAGCGTAAGCAGGCGCTTATCGACCTTGGCAACGGCTCCGAAGAGTCGTGTACAGTACAGCGATACAAAGGTCTTGGTGAGATGAACGCCGACCAGTTGTGGGAAACTACTATGAATCCCGAAACTCGTACATTGAAACAGGTAACTATCGAAAACGCAGCCGAAGCCGACCGCACTTTCTCGATGCTTATGGGCGACGACGTTCCCCCGCGCAGAGAATTTATCGAACAAAATGCAGTTTATGCGAATATCGACGCATAAGAAAACCGCTTAAATATTGATAAAGCCTGCGCGAATGTCGTGCAGGCTTTTTTATTTTGCAAAACCTTTAAATACAACGCTATGATAACCGAAAAACTTGAAACTTACATCAACGCTCTTGCCACAGACGAGGCTCTCGCACTCAAAAATGTTTTGACCGAGGTAGAAAAATTTGCAGTTGAAACTCCTTCGTCCGCACCGCTGTTGAGCATTGTGGCAGACGAAATCAGTGCCGACTCTATCACAGTGGCAGCCGCTGCCGCTTACGCATATATCCCTTTTAATCAGTTGAATACAGTAATTGATTCGGGCGTTCTTGGCGACGAAATCAACGGTATTTTAAAGGGAATTGTAAAAATTCCTGAGTTTAATCTCGACAAACTTAAAGTGCAAACCGAGAATTACATCAAACTGCTTGTAACTCTCTCTGGCGATGTGCGTTCTATAATTATCCTCTTGGCTCAGCATCTGTTTAAAATCCGAAATTTAAACTCGCTGCCCAACGATGAGGCTCTCAAAACCGCCACCGAGGTTCAATTGGTGTATAGTCCTATTGCCCACCGTATCGGTCTTTACAAGGTGAAAACCGAGATGGAGGAGATTTGCCTAAAATACTTTGAATACGACACTTACCGCTCCATAGCCGACAAGTTGCAAATCAAAAAGGCAGAGCGCGACAAATATATCAGCGAGTTTATTGAGCCGCTGAAAAAGAAATTTACCGAAATGGGAATGAACGTCAGCATCAAAGGACGTCCCAAGTCGATTGCCTCCATCCGCACCAAGATGAAGAAACAAGGCGTTGACGTTGACGGCATCTACGACCTTTTTGCCATACGTGTAATAATCGACAGCAAACCCGAGGACGAAAAGGCAGATTGCTGGCGTGTCTATTCTATTGTAACAGAGAAATATAAGCCAAATCCCTACCGTCTGCGCGATTGGATTACCGTACCCAAACCGAGCGGATACGAATCGCTACACACCACGGTGATTGGTCCCGGAGGTCGTTGGATCGAGGTTCAAATCCGCACAAAACGTATGGACGAGGTTGCCGAAAAGGGTCTCGCCGCGCATTGGAAATACAAAAACGGCACCGATGGTAAAGAAGGCGGCAATATTTTCTCAAAAATTCGTGAGGCTATCGAAACGCCCGACAAGAATGATTCTACCGTCAAGAAGGCTCTGTATAGCAACGAGATATACATTTTTACGCCCAATGGCGACCTGATGAAGATGCACCAAGGCGACACCGTTTTGGATTTCGCATTTACAATTCACTCGCAAATCGGCAGCAAGTGCATCGGTGCGCAGGTCAACAACAAGTTCGCCTCCATTAAAAACGTGCTGCAAAACGGCGACACGGTAAAAATCCTCACCGCCAACAATCAAAAGCCCTCGGCAGAATGGCTCAAAATTGTTAACAATCAACGTGTTAAAACTCGTCTGCGCCACATTTTGGCATCTATGGAAAACCGTCTTGCCGATGTGGGCAAAGATATTGTTAAGCAAAAACTCCAACAGATTGATGTTGAATACAACGATGTGGCTGTCAATAAGTTGGTGAAATATTTCGGTATGGATTCGGCAGTGCAGTTGTATCAGACACTCGGAGAGGGCAAACTCGAACCAAGCAAGATTAAGCACGCCTTTGTAGAGGCATCGAAAGATGACGATAAATCCGCTGCTGAAATCAAGCCTGTGGAACACTCTGTTTATCAGGATGATATTTCCTCTTCTGATAACAATCTACTGATAATCGACAACTTAAACACCATCGATTTTCAGTTTGCCAAATGCTGCAATCCAATGCCCGGCGACAAGATTTTTGCATTTGTAACGGCAAGCAGCGGCACAAAAATTCACCGCACCGACTGTCCCAATGCTGCAAATATAATCTCACGCTATCCTTACCGTGTGGTTAATGCCGTGTGGAAACAGAATTCTGAATCCAAAACCTTCAATGCCAAACTTAACATCGAAGGCGTTTATCAACCCGGAGCGAGTGGCAGCATAACCAAGTTGATTTCAGAAACTTACCGCATCCACATCCGCTCGTTCAACTTCTCCGAAACCGACAACGGCCGCTTCTCCGTTTCGGTGGTGGTGCTCCTCAACAGCAAATCGCAACAAGATTTTCTTGTTGAAAAACTCAAAAGCATAAAGTTTGTGGATAAGGTGGGGGTGGAGAAGGATTGATGAGGTTTTAACAACGAATTAAACTAATAAAACGAAGACCTTTCTAACCTTCGTTGATTTTGTTTAATTCGTTGTTATAAATATTTTATATATTTGTAGTATTATTGAAAAATATGATTATACTACAAAAATTATTACCAATCCTTTTGTTGATATTCTTGAATATCAGTCTTTTTGCTCAGGCAGATTTTTCAAAATATCAGCATAAACATATTTTTTGTAAGCCGTGGATTGGTAATAATGCTTTTCTTGAACGTTATCTTTCTGAAATTCATTACGATAACGATTCTACGCCGATGTATGCCGTGCCGGTGCAGATTTGGGCTTACGGCGGCGAAAATCTTCCTTCCGACTCGAAATCAAACGTTTGATTATCAGTCTCAATACGCTTTTTACTGCTAACAATATCAAGATTGTTTTTTATCTTAGTGGCGTAGAAAAATTTCAAAAAAAGCGTTTCCAAAAATTCGGTTATTTTTCTAACGCGCCTATTCAGAGCCATTTGCATCACAAACGTGGCGAGTTAATTGCATACCTTGTATTTTGATAAATGATTTTGTTCTATGAAATTGAAATCAAATCAATCCAGTCATATAAATAGGCAGGATTGTCGTCTTGCCGTCTAATCTGAGATCTTTGGAGCAGACCAAATACCTATTGGCTATGCGAGACGAGAATTTTTCGCAAAACGTGTCAAGCGACACGTGATTTTTATGGTTAGACGATTTTATTTCCAAAGGACAGACCTTTGCTCCTCGCGAAAGCAAAAAGTCAATTTCGTAGTTGTGTCTTTCATCTTTTGGCCAAGTGTAAAAATACAATCTGTTGCCGTTGCTGCAAAGCATCTGCGCTGCCAAATTCTCATATATATATCCGAGGTTGGCAGGGAGTTTATCGGTAAGCAACTTGTCGTACAAAATATTTTCGGCGAATTTCTTGTCCCAAAAAGCAAGTGTTACCATCAGTCCCGTGTCGCCTACGTAAATTTTCTGACGGCTGCGATCTTCGCTCAACGGTAGCCCAACCTGAGGGTCGGTGCAATGGTAGGCAATGTTAACAGTTTTGCTGTCTTCCAAGGCTATCAACAAATCCATCATTTTGTCGGCTCCCACGCCCTTGATTACTGATGTAGGATAAAAACGTCCCACGCCGTGCGATAGCATTGCGGGAATGGCTGCGTACAATTTACCTATCTTGCCTGTCTTGTCAATTTTGCGGAAGTCATCGAAGTAAAGATTGAGTATCTTACGTTTCATTGTGTCAACCGAGCGGAGATTTTTAGTTTTAAGATATTCGCTGACAACCTGCGGCATACCGCCAACAAGCATATACAGTCGCAAGTCGCGCATATATTGCCTATTGATGTCGTCGCCCATTGAGCGTCCACTCTCCAATTGTTTCTTCAATAATGGAATTGTCGCAGTGTCGCCCATCGCCCAACGGTACTCCTCGTAATCCATCGGAAACATTTCCAATCTATCTTCTTCGCTTGGTATGGTGATGTTTTCTGTGTGCTGTTTGATGCTGATGAGCGAACCTGTTTCTATGTAATCATACCGTCCGTCCTGCACCAAGTATTTTATAGCCTGACGAGCCATAGGACATTTTTGAACTTCGTCGAAGATAATTAACGATTCTCGCTGATAAAGCGTTGTATGATAGGCACTTTGTAGGAATAGAAATAGGTAATCCAAGTCCATCAAATCGTTAAACAACGATTTGACGCGCTCAGAGGCTTTGATGAAGTCAATTAGGATATACGATTTGTATTCCTTTTTTGCGAACTCTTCAACAATGGTGGATTTGCCAATACGCCGAGCACCTTCAATAAGCAATGCGCTGCGCCCCGCATTTTCGCGTTTCCACTGACTAATTTGCTCATATATTTTACGTTGAAATATATACTCCATAATTATGAATTTTTTTTATCGAGGCAAATTTACTAATAATTAATTAAATACAAAATTATTTCTATCGTTCCCCAATATTTTTAACATAAAAAATCTATCTCTCCCCGAAAAAATATATGCTCAAATACTATCTCTCCCCGCATTATTTCCATATCACCCACTCATCCACCGTCCGTTTTTCGCTTGAAAAGTTTACGCCGATTTTCCAAATGAGGCACGTCGAAACTGTAACTTTCTATCACAAAGATAGTGTTTTTTTCGCTTATTACGAAAAGTTTTGTATTTTTGTGTAATGAACTTAAATCTTTTATGTTTTTGAAAATTTGTGATTAATGACCACTTTGCAAAAAATATTGCCCATCTTTTTGATATTCCTGAATATCAGTCTTTTTGCGCAGACAGATTTTTCAAAATATCAGCATAAGCATATTTTTTGTAAGCCGTGGATTGGTAATAATGTTTTTCTTGAAAAATATCTCTCTGAAATTCATTACGATAACGATTCTACACCGATGTATGCCGTGCCGGTGCAGATTTGGGCTTACGGCGGCGAAAATCTTCCTTCCGACCTCGAAATCAAACGTTTGATTATCAGTCTCAATATGTTGTTTACTGCTAACAATACCAAGATTGTTTTTTATCTTAGTGGTGTAGAAAAATTTCAAAAAAAGCGTTTCCAAAAATTCGGTTATTTTTCTAACGCGCCTATTCAGAGCCATTTGCATCACAAACGTGGCGTGGTGAATATTATGTTGACGGGATGGCTCGCAAAACCCGGCAAAAAGAACCGAAATCTCGCATTTACAGGCTGTTACAATCATTTTAGCAACACAATCGCCACAATTCCAAGCGGTTCGCCCTCGGTGGCTGTTCACGAAATGGGGCATTATCTCGGTCTTCATCACACTCACCGTTATTATCACCGTGGAAAACATCGTCAAGAATCGGTTGACACTACCGTTTTTCGCCGTGGACTTTTTGCCCGTGGTAGAAATGTGGAAATCAATGGCGACGGTCTTGCCGACACTTACGCCCAACCGTACCTCCGCCGTGTTACCGATTCGCATTGCAATTTTGTTGATAATGAAGGCGTTACCGACCGTTGGGGCAATCGTTATGCGCCTCAAACCGACAATATTATGTCGTACACTCACAACAAAGAGTGCCGCACACAATTTACCCGTATGCAAAAGTCGGTAATGCTCTATACGCTTGATAATAAGCGACATTCCGACCGTTGGCGCATAGATTTTACTGGCGATAATAATGGCTTTGCCTCGTTGCCCGATGGTTATGAACCTGATTTTTCACCACGTGCCGCCACTGCGCTTCCTTTGGGTAGCCGTCAGCATCACACTTTTCATACTCCACTCGACGGCAAGGGCTTACCAATGACCGATGAAGATTGGTTTGAGTTTTCGGGCGACTACGTTATCAAGCATTTTCAACACCGCAAACTTGTGATTGAGCCTGGGTTGATGGAGTTTTCGGGTATCCGCGCCGTGTTGTTTGGTAAGGATTTGCAGCCCATCGACACCTTTAATATTAATACCAAGGATGAGACAATCGAACTTGATATTTCGGATTTTAAAGATGGCAAGTATTTTATTAAGGTAGAGCAACTTAACGACAATCGCACCACAATTCCTTCCGATTATTTTATCTCGCTTTTGGCTGTTGACCTCCCAAAAAATCTTCCGCCTGTGATTGAGTATAAAGGCGAATTGGAGGTGATGGAGTGATTCTCTAAGTATACGCCTCAATGATTTGCGAAAAGCGGTTTAGAATATCGTCTAAGCCATTGATATTCTCGTCGTTAAGGGGAATGTTTACGGCAAATGCAGCCCGTTGACCGTTGCTCGACATTTCGCCGGTGGTGCTAACGCCCTGATATAGTGGTGAAAGAATGGTTTCAAGAGCCTTCATCTCTTGGTTGGTTTCGGTAAAATTCTGTTTTTCACTGCCTTTGCGCAATGTGGCTTCGGTGAGCATTATTATTCGGTTTTTACGAAACACAATGTTGAAAACCTTTCCGCCGAGTTCGTATGAAGCAGTGTTGTTGATAAATTGTATAGGTTTGAAATTCAGACTATAAGCAATCTTTTTGTATAGTCGTTCGTTTCTACCTCGCCACCATTTCCACGATAGCACCCACACCAAAACCAAACTCGCAAATATTACAAACACCACTGCGTTGTGACTTTTAACTGCGGCTATCAGCATTATGCCGGTGATTATACCTAATATGATGAGAAATTTTTGCATGGTTAATTTTTATTATGCGCAAATATACTTGATAAAAGTGAATTTACAAATTTTTTCTCTACCTTTGCCGCGTAACAATTAAACACACTCAACAATGGCTTCAAATCTTAAAAACTTATCTGATTTTGGGGATGCTGAAATCCCAAACGGCAGCGATATGAAAATCGGTATTGCTGTGGCTCAATGGAACAAGGAAATTACTTCGGCACTTTTCAACGGTGCTAAACAAACCCTTCTGAAACACGAGGTTAAGGAAGATAATATTATTTCTGTGTCGGTGCCGGGTACTTTTGAGTTGACTCTCGCCGCTCAAAACCTCTTGGAATACACCGATGTAGACGCTGTGATTGTACTCGGCTGCGTTATCCAAGGCGAAACCCGCCATTTTGATTTCATCTGTCAGAGCGTTACACAAGGCGTTACCGAACTGAATATCAAGTACAATCAGCCTGTTATCTTCGGAGTGTTAACCACCAACAATTTGGAGCAAGCCCAAGAGCGTGCCGGCGGAAAACTTGGCAACAAGGGCGACGAGGCTGCTGTTACTGCACTTCAAATGGTAGATATGCAAAGCCGTTTGCGTCAAAATTATCTCAACTGTTATCCGATAGAGTAGGTTATAGTTTTTGTCGTTCAATATTGAGAGTATCACCTTCTGAACGGGCAATTGTGGCTGTGCAGCAGATATTGCCCCACATATTTACAAACGGGCAGATATTGCCGAACAATATTTCGCACCCTGCTACAAGTGCCGCCCCTTCTACGGGAAGTTCGAGAAATCCTAATACAGGCAATATTAACATTGTGAATTTCATCGGCATATCGGGGATGCCAAAAGAGATAAAGAGAATAGCGAACGTTAGAATAATCTGTTCAGATATCGAAATGTAGATACCGTAAGCTTGTGCTATAAACACTGTAGCCACGCTTAGGAAAATAGCTGTGCCGTTGCTGTTGGTGAGCGACTGAAATGGCATTGATATATTGGCAGTGTGTGCCGATATGCCTATTTCTTTGTGTAACCGATTTATAGCCATAGGCATAGTTAGAGTTTCTGATGATATTCCAAACGAGGTGAACAACACACTTCCCACAGCTTTCATTAGTCGGTACGGTTTGCAACGTGCCGATATTTTTAAAAATAAGGGTAATGATATAAAAGTGTGTATCAATAGAGCGGCTGTGATAGTTAGTATCAACCCCCATAGTTTAGAAGCTGAGGTGACAAAGTCGGTGTTGGCAGTTAATTGAGTAAGAGCACCAAAAACACCGATAGGAGCGAGTCGTGCAACAAAATCGGTTATTCTCGACATCACTTCTGATATGGAGTTAAAAAAGTTTGTGAGGAATATCCTTGTTTTATCTTTTGATTTTGAGATAAAACAGCCGAACACCGTGCAGAAAAGAGCCACGGCACACATGTTGTTTTCCGACAATGCCTTGAATATATTTGGACAGAATGTTCGTGGTATAAAATCACCGAAGTTAATTGTTTTACTGGCATCAACCTGTGTGGTGTATTCAAAGTCGATACCATTGCCAGGCATAATGATGTTTACCATTATCAGAGCCGACACCATAGCAATTAATTGGGTGAACAGTGCCCAAACCACGTTTTTTATACCAATTCTTCCAAGTGTTTGAATATGAGTGATTTGTGTTATACCTGTAATTATATGAGCCGCTATAGTTGGCAATAGAATCACAAGCAGAATTTTGATATAGTATTTACCTAAATATCCTGTGATGTTGGCAGCTTCGGGGAAAACTACACCGAAAACCAAAGCCAATGCACCAGCCGTGAGTATTTGCCAAGATAGCGGAAACGATAATTTTTTCATATTGGATAGTCAAAAATCTGTTATTTTTCAAGCAGTTTGTCGCCAGTTGAGCGAGCCACATTTTCTTCCCAAGCTTTGCCGTAGCCAGGCTGTGTGAGTTCGGGAATACCTTTGCCGCTACCGTTGTCTTTGAGTTTTTGGTCGCCGTCGTTGGTCTTCACGTTGCCGTCCATATATTTCATAAACAGGTAGTTGAACAATTTTTTGCGCTCTGCCACAAGGTTTGAGCCAGTTTTTACCGAAAAATCTGTGAGCAGTTTTATAGCCGCTTGTTCGTCGGTTTTGCCTAATGCAATGGCTTGGTTATCAATTTCTTTGGTGCGCTCAATAAATTCTTTTTCTTGTTGCTGTTGCACTTTTTCGATTTCGGGGTGAATAAGATTGTAGCGTGTGTAAGCCCAGTTTGAAATCATATTGTTTACCCAAAACGACGAATTATCGCTCCACTCTATCATCGAGCCGTTTTTGGCAGAATATTCGTACGGAATTTCGGTGATGCTACTATAAAAAGGAGCGAAAACTGTGCTTGCGGCATCGTCGGTACCAAACCAGAAAATACCGCCTACATAGTCGGGCATCCAGTCGCGGCTTTGGGCTGCAAACACAAAACCTGTTTGCTGTGTTGCTGTGGCGCGTTCGTTGAAATATGTTTTGCCATCTACCTCAAATGTCAACGGACGCATTCGGTAAGGACAGTTAAAAGGTCCAGCTCCCACATCAACCGACATATCTAATTCGGTGTTTTCAAAGTGGTTGCGCATAGCGTTCATAGCTTGATGTATAGTAACGTGCCAATCTGGTTTAATCCACAGTGGTAAACGGTTGGTTGGAAAATTCTCTGGTGTCTGACATCCTCCTTCGTATGGTTTTACTCGGATAATATTACCTGTTGCATAGTTCCAATATTTGTTGTTTTTGTCAAACGATTTTGGAGCGGCGCTTTTAAAAAACATCCATACCCTGAGGTCGCACATTCTCGCACCTTCAAAGTCAATGGGATTGTATACGTCAGAAAAGCTGAATTCCTTGACGCTACCGTTGTAAAGGTTGTTTTTTATGGCAAATGATATTACATCGTGCGAGTTGAATGTGTCGGCCTTGGGGTCGTTCCACTTGTTTTTGCCCTGATATTTAAAAGTGGTGATACGTGCTTGGTTTGCATGTCCGCTGATGTATCCGTCGGGCACCCGTCGTGCCACCCATACCATGCCTTTGCCGAGATTGCCTTTGCCTATTACTTCCATTATCCAAACTTCTTTTTTGTCGGCTATTGAAAATGATTCTCCTTCGCTTGCATAGCCGTATAAATCAGTTAGTTCTGCCATTATTCTGATGGCTTCGCGGGCGGTTTTAGCACGTTGAAGGGCAATGTATATAAGGCTTCCATAGTCCATTATAGCGCCATCTTGGTGTTGCAGCTGTTCTAAGCCGCCATATGTGGTTTCGGCTATTGACACTTGGTTTTCGTTTTGGTTGCCTATTACATTAAAGGTGTGACTCACTTGTGGAATTGTTCCCATAAACTTGCCCGAATCCCAGTCGTAGATTTTGGTAGTGGAACCCTCAGGCCAATCTTGTGCGGCAAAATGGTATAAACATCCGTAAAGTTGGTGCGAATCTGCCGAATATGTAATTATGTTTCCGTTGCCTCCGCTTGCCGACTTTGTTATTAAAAAATTTGTGCAAGCGTCTGTTTGTGTTGACGAGGCAATTATGGTGGAAAATGCTGCTATTATTGTAGCTGTTTGTCTTAGTATGCTTTTCATCTGCTGTCTCATTTTTTATTTTCCAAATATACTCTTTTTACTTGGATTTTACGATAGTTTTTTAATTTTTTTTAACATTTTGTTTAATGTGTTGATTTATAGTGCTATAAAAATACTTTCTTTAAAAAGTATAGTAATGGTTTAATTATGTCAAAAAAAAGTTACATATTTTTTTGATTATTTCCTTTTTTATTTTTAATATTGGCTCGGTTTTAGTATTAACTATTGTACTAAGAGCTACTAATTATTTAAAAATAAGAAAAGATGAAAAGAAGTTATGCATTTTTGTTATTCGCCGTATTTGTTGTTTTAGGCTTAGCCTGCAGCTAATGGCGAAAGTTTCGACCCACAACCTCAAGCTTAAACCTAACGGGATTTCGTAGCACGCTGCGAAATCTTTTTTTTATTATTACCTATCTATGGCAATGATAATGCGTAAACTGTCGGCATTGATTCGTTGTGTGAGCCATTGTTTCAGCAGTGAGATGTCGGTTTTTTGTGTTTTTGTATCGGGCAACAACTCCACAATGGCAATAGCCTCATCTTGTGGTGAGTTTTCGTTGGCGCAGTTCATTACCGTTGCGCTTTTAAGATTTTTGAAAAGTATTTTTGCCTCTGGTTCTAAAGTTTTGGTAATTTCTTGATATTGTGTGTATTTGTTAAGCTGGTCTTGAAGTTTTTTTATTGTTATAACTTGTTCGTTAAACTGTCCAGCATATTTTGCGCTTTCGTTGTTGATATTATGTCGGATAATGCTGTCGGTTTGCATACCTTGAATTATTTTGAGTTTAAACTCATCAATGTGGTATTTGTGCATTTTATCTTCGATGTGACTTATTTCGTTGGCGGATAGTTCGTTGCCAACAATTGCCACTTTCAATGTTTTTGTGTCTTCGTCAATTTCGTGCGATATTGCCTGAACGCCTATCATATTTAGTTCTTCTTTCACAAACATTCTGACATTTCGGCGCAAAGTGTTGATGCTAAAAACGTTGTATGTAAGAAAAACCGATGGAATAATGGTAATTATGATAATTGCGAGAATAAGTCTGCGGCTTTTTTTTGCTATATGCTCCGGCATCTCCTTTTGGTGAAATTTCATGAGCCTTACTCCGGCGTATGTAGAAGCGCAAATAAACACCGTGTTGATAAAATATAGGTAGAAAGCGCCAGCGAAGAAATAAATATTGCTGTGAGCAATGCCGTATCCAGCTGTGCAGAGAGGCGGCATAAGAGCAGTGGCAATAGCAACTCCCGGAATTACGTTGCCTTTGTCTTTTGAAAAAATTGCTATAATTCCAGCAGCGCCACCAAACATAGCTATAAAAACATCGTAGGTTGTGGGGGATGTTCGAGCCAATAGTTCAGATTGCGCCTCGTCGAATGGCGACGCCATAAAATATATAGTGGCTGTAATGATGCTTATTACTGTTGCCACGCAGTAGTTTAACAACGCTGAATAAAATAGCTTTAAGTCGTTGACACCCAAAGAAAAACCCATGCCAATGATAGGTCCCATAAGTGGCGAAATAAGCATTGCGCCTATTATTACAGCTGTTGAGTTTACATTGAGACCGATAGAAGCTATAAATATTGCGAAAATTAAAATCCAGAGGTTGGTGCCCTTAAACGATATTCCTTGTGTTATGGAATCCGTTATAAGTTTTTCGTTTTCAATGTCTTTGTTTATGAAGAAATAATTCTTAGTGAAATTCTTGATAAAATTTGTCATACACATATTTTTTGTAAAGATAATGAAAAACTGCTTTTGATGAAAAAAAAAGATAAGTTTTTTGCATCAAGTTTTGTAGATTGTAAAAGTTTTTTTACATTTGTAAGCAAAATAAAAACAATGTTAGACGATCAATATTTGGTAGATTATCAACATGTGGCTATTGAGCGCAATGGCGACGATTTGTTGAAAAATGTTACTTTCCAGGTAGTAGCGGGCGATTTTGTTACGCTCGAAGGTGCGGTCGGTTCTGGTAAGTCGACCCTTCTAAGGTCGTTGTATGCCGACGTGCCAGTTTCGCAAGGTTCTGCTTTTGTTTTGGGGTTCGACCTCAAACACCTTCCATACCGCAAACAATCGAAATTACGCAGTCAGATGGGTATTGTTTTTCAAAACTATCTTCTTTTCGACAATAAGACAGTTTTCGATAATCTTAAGTATGTTGTTGATTCGTTGGGCTTTAAAACGGAAGGCAATCAGAAAGATTATATTATGTCTGTTTTGCAGAAAACGGGTCTTGAAAGCAAGGCTATGATTTTTCCGCATAAGCTTTCTGGCGGGGAGCGGCAGACTGTGGCTATAGCCCGGGCTCTTGTGCACCAACCCAAATTGATTCTTGCCGATGAACCTACTGGCAACCTCGACAATGAAACCGCCGCACACATAGCTCAAATTCTCCATACGTATTCTAAACGTGGTGCAGCGGTTATAGTGGCAACACACGACGAGCCTGTGTTTGCAAGTTTTCCTCATACCGGTTACAGAATAAAGGAGACTTCGCTCGATAAAATTGAATAATATGCGTTTAAAATGTTTTTTGGCAGGGGTTGCAGTGTGGTTGTGCACGGCTGCCTATGCTCAACATCCCTCTTCGGTAAAATGGGGTGTGGTTGATTTGCCCCACGTAAAAATTATTTTCGACAAGGATATTAATCAAGCAGATATTTCTCGTTTGGTTTACTCTTTTGAAAAGGTTTTTGCCGCCGACACTGTTTCGCTCAAAGATAATCCTAGACGTATTCCGCTTGTGGTTTCAAACACCGAAGTGGTTTCTAATGGCTATGTTACACTTTTCCCTTATAAAATGTACTGGTATGGCTTGCCATATTACGACAACTCTATTGGCATAGGAGAGTGGTATCAAAATCTTGCTGTGCACGAATATCGTCATGTAGTTCAGAATCAGATTTTAAACCATGGATTTACAAAACTTAGCGGCATATTGTTGGGCGCATATGGACGTTCTGCAATGCGTATGTCGGTTCCTAACTGGTGGTTTGAAGGCGACGCCGTTTATGCCGAAACTGTGCTGACCTCAGGAGGCCGCGGACGTTTGTCGTCGTTCAACATGCTCACAGCCGCTATTATCACCTCCCGTAACAAACCATATTCTTACGACAAGATGGTGAACGGTTCTTTCCGAAATAAGATTCCTACTATTTACCAACTTGGATATCCGCTCGTTACTCATGGGCGAAGAATTGCTGGTGCAGATGTGTGGACTAAGACAGCCCGCCGATCTTCGTGGTATTCGTTTTGGCCATGGTCGTTTGGTTCGTCTTTTAAACATTTTGCGGGTGTTAACCTTGCAAAAAACTATAAGCAGACTATGAATGAATTGCGCAATTTGTACAATCAACGCAATGATTCTCTCGCTATTACCGAAGCTAAAACCATTACTCAAAAGCACTCGCGCCGCTACACGTCATACACTAATGCCAAATTTATCGATAATAACCATATTGTAGCCTTAAAATCCTCACTTACCGAACTTAATACTATTGTTTCGTTATCGCTCAACGGCGAAGAAACTGAGTTGTTTACCACCGAGGCTTCTTCTTTTGATTATGCCGACGGCAAGATTATATGGGCTACAGCTGTGCCTGATATTCGATGGACTTTTAGAGGATATTCTGATATTGCGATATATGATTTAGCTACACAAAAGCGATATCGGGTAACTAACAAAGGTAGATATTTTTCTCCCACTATTTCGCCCGATGGTAAAATGATAGCCGCTGTGGAATTCGACAAACATCGCAATACTTCGCTTGTGTTATTTAAAGCAGAATTTATTGGAAACAAAATTTCTTCATTGCACAAAATCAAACAGATACCAACTTCTTATGGCGAATATCTACGCAGTGTGCATTTTGTCAACAACCACGAGGTAGCTGCTGTTTCAAACCTCAAAAACCAAAATGCTATTGTGATTTACGACCTTTTTTCCTCGCAAACACAAGTGGTAAAAGATTATGAATCAGAGGTTATTAATTCAATCAAGCCCTTCAATGGCATTATTTATTATGATTCGGAATATTCTGGTATTTCAAATATCTGGGCATTGGATATTAGTTCTGGAAATTGTAAAATGATAACCTCCCGCCGTTATTCTGCATCTGCTCCCGATGTTTCGCCCGATGGACACACCTTTATATATAGTGATTTTTCTGTAACGGGTTCTAATATCGTTTCGGCTTCGTTACCTAATGTTGATGCCGTGGATATTTCAAATGTAAAACCTTATAAATTAGATTATTTTAAACCCTTGGCTGCTTCAGAACCATATCAACAACTCGATGTTGTAGCCAATGCCCCCACAGATATTAACAACTCCTATACTGTAAAGGATTATAAGCGATATTACAATCTTATAAGGTGTTACGGATGGATGCCAGAATTTATGGATGGTAAGTATGGCGGCACTATTTATTCCGAAAACACCTTACAAACATTCCAATTATTTGTAAATCAAATATACCGCACCGATGCTGACATTTGGCGCACTACCGTAGGTGCCACATATTCAGGTTTTTATCCTGTGCTTGGTGTTTCGGCAAGTTTTAATACCGACGCCGACAAATATTATTTCCGCAATCCTATGGGCGAGGTATATTCTCGGTATCTCCATTGGGATTCAAAGGTTTTAAATTTCTCAGTATCAGTTCCTTTCGATTTTTCACGATACAATTGGTCGCAACATTTGACACTTTCCTCACAGTTGAGCCGTTATATGATAAGCAACAAACTTACTGATAATTATATAGATATGGGCAACGATGAATTTTCAGTGGTTTACGGTGGGGTAAGTTACTCTCTTTATCGTGCCCTTGCTTACCGTGATTTCCGTTCTTCGCTAGGTTTCTCTATCACCGTTGACGCACTAAAATCTGTCAACTGTCATCGCAATTCGCAGAAATTTAAAACGTTGGTATCTGTTACAGTGCCTGGTTTGTTTCGCCAAAACTCACTCACAGTTAACGCTGGCTATATGCAGCAGGTTCGCAACAATGATCAAAAAAATATCTATCTATATTCCGACAGCGATTTGGATGTGCTTGGCTATAAATCGGTTCGTTGCCATCAAAATCTAAAAGTTTCAGGAGATTATGCCTTTCCTTTGGGTTATCCCGACCTTGGAATTCCCGCAGTGGTATGGGTAAAACGCCTTCGGGGTTCTGTTTTTGCTCAAGCTTCTGCACCGCTTATGTTTGGTTATAGGTATAATTTTGCCTCGGCAGGCTTTAAATTTATATGTGATGTCAATTTATTACGCATTGCCAACAATGTTTCGTTTGGCTTCTCCTATGCCAAACCGTTGATTATTAATGATTATTCAGATTCAAGGTTTGATTTTATCCTCACTTATCAGATGTAAGCATATTTTTTTTGTTTCTGAGCACATTTTTTTTACAAAATTGTTATCGTTGTTTCAAAAAATATTGTTAATTTTACATTTGACTAATAATAATGGCAGTGAGTATACCATATTAATAGTCGGTTTTACATAATGTATTACAAAAATATAATTTGAACAATAATACACGATGAAAAAAAATATATTGCTTTCCGCATTTTTGTTGATGTCTGCATCTTTGTGGGCGCAGAACGACACAACAGCAGGAGGATTTCCGGCAGAACCGCAGAGCAACCGTATCGCCTCTTACAAGATAGACGCTAAGCTCGACGTTGCCGCTAAAGTGATAACTGCCACAGAAACACTTACTTGGCGTAATAATACCAACGATACTGTGAACGAATTGATGTTTCACACGTATCTCAACGCCTTTAAAAATTCTCAAAGCACATATTTTCTCGAACGCAACGAACCCTTTACCGATACTGTTCCTAGCAGTGATTGGGGTTATATTGATATACAGCGTATGGTCACCTCCGATGGCGCTATGCTTTTGCCCGACCTACATTATGTTCAACCCGACGATCATAACTCTGCCGATCAGACAGTTATGATGGTTAAGTTAGAAGAACCGATACTTCCAGGCAAAGAGATTGAGCTGTCGATTACATTCCTTTCCAAACTTCCACGTATTATCGAGCGTTCTGGTTATGAGCGTGACGATTTTTATATGGTGGGACAGTGGTTTCCCAAAATCGGAGTGTATGAACCTGCTGGAATGCGCGGACGTAAAACAAGTGGTTGGAATTGTCATCAATATCATTATCACTCAGAATTTTATGCTGATTTTGGAAACTACGACGTTAGCATAAATGTTCCCAAGGATTTCCGTGTGGGTGCAACGGGTTTGCTTGTAAAAGATTTTACATCCGAAGGCGATACCCACACTTATGTTTTTCATGCTGAAGATGTTATAGATTTTGCTTGGGCAGCTTCGCCTCGTTTTTTAATAAGGGCCGACCGTTTCAATGGCAAGGGAATAAGGGTGCTGTATATGCCCGAACATCATGGCGCTCAGATCGACCGTTATATTGCCGCTCTTAAAAATGCCATGGAGTTTATGGAGCAGAAAGTTGGCAAATACGCCTATCCTTCGATCACAGTGGTTGACGTACCTTTCTATGCTGAAAAATGTGCCGCTATGGAGTATCCTATGTTGTTTACAACAAGTACTATACGACATTTGCCTTCAAATTTTACTATTCCTGAACGCATTGTTGTTCACGAGTTTGTGCATAATTATTTCCAAGCGGTGGTTGCCACCAACGAATTTGAGGAGGCATGGTTAGACGAGGGAATGGCCACTTTCTTTGAATCGGAAATTATGGATAAGTATTATGCAAACGGTTCATTGGTAAATATGATGGGATTTCCTGTTAAAGTATCTGATTATTACCGTACCACTTACACTCAGTGGTCTAATCCTGCAATATCAGTCATTGACAATTATTCATGGAAATATCCCACTCACACCTACGACCTTATGGCGTATGCCAAACCAATGGTTATGCTTGAATCTTTAAAAGGTATGATGGGCGAAGAACTTTATTATCAGGCTATTAGAGATTATTATAACAAATGGAAATTCCAACATCCATGTTCTGGTGATTTTATTAATTGTGTCAACAAGGTGGCTGCATCAAGCAATACCATTTTGGGGCAAAAAGATTATACTTGGTTTTTTACCAGTATGCTCAGTACCGACGAGGTTTGCGACTACAAGGTTACTTCAATTAAAAACGAATCGCAGACTTCGGGTATCAAGGGATTTTTCGACGACGGGTTTAGCAAAGTTTTCAAAAACGATAGCGAAGAAACCAAAGAGTACCGTTCGTCGGTATTTGTTCAGCGTATGGGCACTATGGTTATGCCAGTAGAGGTGCTTATAACATTCGACAACGGTGACACACAGACTTTCAATTGGGACGGTCGTGGACGTTGCAAAGAGTTTGCAGTGGTATCCCCGCACAAGATTGTGTCGGCTCAAATTGATCCCGAAAACAAAAATTATTGCGATATAAATTTTGTAAACAATTCATATTCAATAACAAGTGTTTCTTCTCCTGCATGGAAATATACTGTAAAATTTCTATTCTGGTTAGAAAACTTATTTCAATCAATCGCATTTTTTGCATAGTAAAACCTTAATTATCAATATATAATGAATATTTTAAAAGCATATACACGAGGTTTTAAGACATCTCTCCGCAACCCGAAAGTGTTATTCCTTATCTATGGAGTAACTTTATTGCTCGCTTTGTCGTGCGCTATACCTTTCTTGTTTTCGTTCAAGTCGGCTTTAACCGACAATCTGGCTGGCGAAAATCTCACAAAATCATTGAACTATTCCACTATAAGCGAGTTGGTTAATTTCAATTATTGGGATATTTCTCCTATGTTGTACCAAGTGTTGTGGATATCTTTGATATTTTTTGCTGTTAAGATTTTCTTGACTGGTGGTATCATACGCACTTACAATATCGAAGATTTCAAGGTGTCTACATTCTTTGCCGGTGCGGGTGTAAATTTCTTCCGTTATCTGCTTTGCGATGTTATTATGCTTGCTTTGCAAGTGGTTACTTTTGTGCTTTTGTTCGGTTTGGCATATTTGATTTTCAAAGATATAGATGTGGTTTCCGAAACTAGTCTGTATTGGGCATTCGGTATTACGGCGTTTATTTTTGTGGCTGCGGCTGTGCTTTTGATGATGATTTCTGATTATGCCAAGTTCTACATGGAGATGGTAGGCTCTTTTAGGGTAATTAAGGCTATTTGGAAAGCTACTTGCTTTGTTTTCAACCACTTTGTGCGCACTTATTTCCTATATTTCTTGCTTTTGGTTATCCCTATCTTAACCTTGATTCTATACAAGCTTACTTTTGATAAGATTGGAATGTCTACCACTTTTGGCATTATAGCTATGTTCTTTGTTCAGCAGTTGTTTATCTTATTGCGTATCTGGTACAGAATGTGGTGCTTGGCATCTGAATTTGAGATGTTTGCCGATGAGTTTGTGTTAGAAAAGGTTTTGGAAATCGACATACCTCAGCAAAGTTTAGCTACGAGCGAACCTGCAAGTGTGGTGGTAGAGTCAAATCCTTACGATAAAGTAGATCAGGTTACAGTTGTTGTTGACGACAACGAGGGGGATGTGGAGGTTGAAGGTCCTACCGATGACGAGATTATCGCACACGATGTGGAGGCTAATATCAATATTTCGTCTAAAGAAGAGAAGCACAAGGTGATAACTTACGAAAATGGTGACACATTTGAATATAACTCTGATACTGATAAAGAATCTGCATCTGATTCCGACAAGACTATTGTAACCCTTACCACTACCGATACCTCCGACTCTAAGTCTGATAATGACAATGGCGAACAGCCTGTTCTTAAAGTGGTTATCCCAGCCGAAAACGAAAATGCCGGAGAGGAAGTAGAGAAAGATGCTACCAAAGAGCATACTGATTTGGTTGTAAATGTTTCTGAGAATGTTAAAGATGACATCAAGGAGTCTATAAAAGAGGAAGTTAAAGAAGAGGTTAAAGAAGAGGTAAAAGAGGAGGTAAAAGAGGAAATTAAGGACGAACTCAAGGAGGAGATTAAGGAAGAATTAAATGATCAGCCGGTAATAACAGTTGATAACGAAGAAGAAGACGTTAAAACCGATGAGGATTTTACCGATATTCCTCAAATGGACATCAACGAATCTGATGAGGAGGAGGCTGTTGAACCTGAATCTGATGTCGACGAGGATATTCTCGCCCGTTTCTACGACAACGACAACGAGGTTGCTGAAACCGAGAGTCACAACGAAGAACATCCCGATGATTTGGATAATTTAGATATTGAAGATACTGCTATCGGTGCAGCCGTACCGCTTGATTTTGAAGATGAGGAAGACTTCTCTACTGAGCCTCAGACTGTTACGATAACTACCACCACTACCACCACCACTACTACAACCACTACCACCGAAACCACCGATGCTATTGATGGTGACGGCAACCCAATTAATCCCCAGCCTAAGAACGAGCCATATGTGGTGAAACTTAATCCCGAACCTGATCCAGCTTTCACCGAGGTGGTTTCAGAAGATACCGAAGAGGGTATTTACACTGGTGAGCAACATGCAGAAGATGCCTTTGCCCTAAATGATGGCGAAGATTTTGATGATTATGACGATGACGGTGACGAACCGGCGATGGGATAGGAGATAGGAGGGTAACAAATTAGGCCTCTTCTATTTCGTTGGTCTTGCTGTTATATACAAGTCCGTGATTTTTAAGCGTTTCTACAAACGTTTCAGGTGTGATTTTTCCAGTGCGCCAAAGGTAGAGTTCGCTTTTTAAATCTGCAATTTTGTATTTTAGATATTCAATTTCCTTGGTGTCTACCACCACATTGGCAGAGCTTTGTTGTTCCTTTTGTTGTTCCTCACGCTCGATACGGCTTCTTTCGATATCCTCTTTGGTGATACCGAGAGATGATTCTATCAGGCTGTCGAGCCCTCCTTTGAAATTTTTCTTTAATTTTGCCATATCAATACGTTATTAGAGTTGCGCATGCCTTTCGATAATCTCTTTGCATAAAGATCTGTAGTCTTCAGCTCCTTTGCAGTCGGGATCGTAGCGGAAGATGTCGAGCCCCTGGCTCGGTGCTTCGGCAAGAGCTATGTTGTCGCGTATTCTTGAATTAAATAGCTTGTCTTGGAAATATGTGTAAATGGTTTCCACCACGTCGCGGTGGAGCACTTTACGTTTATCGAATTGGGTAACAAACACTCCTGTAATCTGCACATTCTTGTTGAGACGTTTCTGCACCTTGCCAATTACCTCCACAATTTTGGTAAGACCTTTAATGGCAAGGTAATGCGCCTGCAATGGAATGTAAACCTCGTCGGCGGCAGTCAACGCATTGATAGTCAGCAGACCTAACGACGGTGGGCAGTCAATTAGTATATAGTCGTATTTGCTTGCGATAGGGGCAATGGCCTCGCGCAATATGTACTCGCGTCCGGCTTCGTTGCTCAGCTCCATTTCGGCACCCGAAAGGTCGAGTGTAGAGGGAAGCACGTCTAAGTTTTCAAATACTGTAACGGGTATAGGCTCCGCTTCGCCAGTAAGCACTTCGTAAATCGACACTTCCGATTTGGTGATGCCGTAGCTTTGTGTTAGATTGGCCTGTGGGTCCATATCTATCAACAGTACTTTTTTGCCTTCCATAGCAAGGCCTGCGCCTATATTGACGGTTGAGGTGGTTTTGCCTACGCCTCCTTTGTGATTGCTTATAGCTATAGTAATACTCATATCTGCAATTTAAAATCTAAGCCAAAGTTACTAATATTATTTGTTTTCTACAAAAAATTGCCCAAAATATTTGCTTTTCGATAAAAAAATTTGTATTTTGCGTTCAAAACAGTTATAATAATGGCATACGAAATAGAACGCAAGTACATAGTTAATGGCGAGTATAAGCATCTTGCTACCAGTAGCACCTACATTGTGCAGGGTTACATTTTTTCCAATAGTGAAAAATCTGTCCGTGTACGTTTAAAAGGAGACCGTGGATTTATCACCGTAAAAAGCACTATATCAGACACATCGGTAACACGTAACGAATGGGAGTATCCTATTCCAGCCAGCGAGGTAAACGAGTTGCTGCGTATTTGCGAACCTTCTTTGATAGAAAAAACTCGGTATATAGTCTATTATAAGAACCAGACAATTGAAATAGATGAGTTTTATGGTCAGAACGAGGGTCTCCAGCTTGCCGAAGTGGAGCTTTCGTTTGAGAACCAGCAGTTCGACAAACCACCTTTCTTAGGAAAAGAGGTTACTGGAGATCCTAAGTACATCAACGCAAGTTTGTCGAAACACCCATATTCCGAATGGACTGACGATGAAAAGGAAGCAGACTAATCTATTTCTTTTTTCCCGTTGACTATATTATAAAGGTGTTGGATAGCGGCATCATAAATGCCTTCGAATCCAGCGGCGGCAGATTCTTTTTTTGAAGAGATGTTGTAGAGCAGAGTGTTTGCGGTATCTTTGGTGATGTTGCAAGCGTTATTTTCCATCAGAGTAAGAATCTCAAAGGCTGTTTCAAAATCGTTGGTGGATGTAAATATATTAGTGATATCCTCCGCCTTGTGCGAAAAATCGGCTTCAGATTGCCACAGCGCCGAAATTATCTTCTTCTGGGTATCCATGTCGGTGGTTTGGGTCATATATTCAAATGCAATGTCAGACGCCGCCTGGTTTTTAAGGTCGCTCACAAGATTAAGAACGCATTCGTATACCTGTTGCGATCGTTCAGATTCCAACAATCTGAGTACATCGGCAAGCACATCGGTGTCACCGTTGTTTCTGAAAAAATCAAGCGTCTTGAGTAGCTGCTCATCGGATTCGCTCTTAAGTTTCGAGAGAAAAAGTTTTTTTTCCGCGTTGTTCATTTCACTATTGCAAATAAAACATATTGTATTGCAAAGCTATAAAAAACGTGGCGAAAAAAAATCTATAAATACTTTTTATCTCATTTTTTTTATTGAAATGACAAAAAAAAGGGTTATTTTTGTGTTTGGATAATTAATAAAATTAATGTTAAAAGCGTATTATTCTGAAACGTTTTTTTGTTTGTATGCGTTCTTTTGAAAAAACAGTATGCTTTGTTGGTGTATTGGTTTCAAAAAAATGATATTGGATAGTTTGATTTAGTAAAAAGAAATAAAGTACTTGAAATGAAGAAATTAGCGATATTGATACAAGCTCTTTTGCTTTGGTGCTCGTATGCTTCGGCACAGTGCGGTGAGTATATCGAGTCAATAGCCGAATCGGAGCTTGAACCCTATGTGCTTGATGGCAATATTCAGTCGCCTATTGTCAGCGAGGGCGAGGTAGTTACCTACAACTTCGCTTTTAAAGCAGGCAAACACTATAAGCTCAACGTGTGCGGTATGGATATGTTTTTCAAAGAGATAACCATCACCGAAGGCAAAACTGAGCTGTTTAAAAACTTCGGACGCGGCACCGACGACAAATTCGTTACTCTTGATGATGGTACTATGTTGCCTCTCAACGGACTTAATTTTTTCGAGTTTACTCCCGACCACAATATGAATCTTAAGGTCAAAATCAAGATAGTTCCATTCGACGCCGGTTCTTCGTTTAAACTCGAAGGGTGTCTTGGTGTGCTTGTAGGAGTGAAAAAATAGCGTTAAAAACTAATCTAAAAAATTGACCACAAATTAAAACTTCAAAGTCAAAAAATTATGTTTAAAAACCTTTATGACACTGGCTGCTTTACCGAAAGTAGCAGATTCTCAGCAGTGGGCGAACCTTTCGCCCCCAAATCGTTATCGTGCAAAAAGAAATCGTACGACGATGATGATGACGATTTTGATGACAATTATGACGACTATTCCGATGAAAAATTTGACGATGATTTCGACAAAGATTTCGACGATGATGATTTAGACATCAACATTGATGAGTATGTTGGTGATCTTGACGATATGTTGGACGAAAACGGCGACTTTATTACTGACGAAGGTTCTCGCAAATCCAAAAAATCTTCCACAAAGCGTGGTAAAAAAGTTATGCCCGATGACGAGGAAGAGGAGGAGGACGATGACGATGATTTGTTCGATGATGATTTCGCAGATTTCCAAGACAACTTTATCCCCAACGATTACGACGACGATATCAGCCTCGACAAGTATATCGACGACGAAAACTACGGTGGCAATGGCGGTGGATATTACGACGACCAATATTAGTCCTGTTTCATAGTATAAATTCGGCGGCATTCAGTTGAGTGCCGCCGTTTTTTTATATCAGTTTCATAATCTGTGTCATAGCCTCACCCGCCTTCAACGGTATGTAAATGTCGGTGATTGAGCGTGTGAAGGTAGATGGATGCGGATTTATCTCTATGATTTTTGCCCCGTTTCGGTGGGCTGTGTGAGGCAAGTAGGCGGCAGGCATCACTTCGCCAGTGGTTCCGATTATTATTATTACATCGGTTTTTTGCATCATTTTTTGCGACTCTATTTGCGCATTTTCTGGAATGCCTTCTTCAAAGAATACAAAGTCGGGTTTTAGTACGCCACCGCATGAACAAGTTGGTGGGAGGGTGGTAAGGTCAACATCTTTGCTCCTGTATTTTTTGCCGCATTTGATACATACCATATTGCTGCAAGTGCCGTGATATTCAATTACTTTGGTGCTTCCTGCTTCTTGGTGTAGGTTGTCGATGTTTTGGGTGATTACGCCTTTGACTATTCCTTTTTTTTCAAGTTCGGCTAATGCTATGTGTGCAGCATTGGGCTTTGCTTGTCCAAAGAAGTCGTAAAAAATTTTTTTTATGTCTTTCCATGCTTTTGCAGGGTCGCGGTAAAACCTACTTAGTGATAGTAGCGATGGGTCTGTGGTATTCCACAGTCCGTTTTCGCCACGGAATGGTGGTATTCCGCTCTCTACCGACACTCCTGCACCTGTAAATCCAATTGCATATTTTGAATTTTTTATCAGTTCAGCTGCCTTTTCAATGAGTTCTTTTTCCATTATGATAATAGTTTACATTAGTTTTTCGATTGCCACAAATAGTTTTGTTTTGGAAAACGGCTTGGTAATAAAGTCGTTGCAGCCTGCTGCAATAGCTTTTTGCTTATCGCTGTCGTAGGCGTATGCCGAAAGTGCAATTATTGGCGTGGCTTTGTCGAATTGGCGTATTGCAGTAGCTGCTTCTAGTCCGTTCATCTCAGGCATCTTTATATCCATAAGCACGAGGTCAAACCAGTCGTTTCGCATAGCTTCCACTGCTTTTTTGCCGTTGTCAACGTGCACAATCTGATAGTCGCTAAGTATATGCTTCACTAACATAGAGTTGCTTTCGTTGTCTTCGGCGTAAAGTATTTTGAGTGTAGCGCTAAGATTGCCCATAGTTTCGGGTATGTCGTCAGGAATGTTTTCTTCGGTTTTGTCTTTTGAAAATGTTACTTCGCATGGTATATGTACGCTGAACATTGTTCCGCTTCCTACTTCGGATTGCACGTCGATACTTCCGTTTGATTTTTCGGCTATGGCTTTGCAAACTGCCAAACCTAATCCAGCGCCTTGCACAAATGGGTCAACTTTTTCAAACCTCTTGAATATTCTCTGTTGGTCTTGGCGGGCTATTCCTATTCCAGTGTCCGAAACGTATAGCACAATCCCTTTTTTCTCCACTTTGAATCCCATCACCACACGCCCTTTGGGAGTGAATTTAAATGCGTTGGTTACTAGGTTGGTTATCAATTGAGACAGCCGTTCCTTGTCGTACACAATTTCGCAATTGTAGTAAGGAATTTCGCAAATGAGGTCGATCTCTTCTGGCTTGTTGAGGCTTAGCGACTGTTTCATTTCGCGGAAATGCTCCGAGACATTGAACTTTGTGTATTTGAAATCTAAAAGTCCAGATTCTATTTTGGAAAAATTCACAATTTCGTCAACAAGTTTTAGCAGTAGTTCAGAGTTGTTGGCAATGATTTTGGCAAATTCTGTTTTTTGGTCGCCTTCTGCGTTTACCAGCATATCCGAAAAACCCACAATTGCGTTTAGTGGAGTGCGAATTTCGTGACTCATATTGGCGAGGAATGCTGATTTTAGTTTGTCGCTCTTTTCTGCAGTGTCTTTTGCTTTGGTTAGTTCTTCGCTCTTGATAATCAGCGCGGCGTTTTGTTTTTTTATTTTTTGTAAAAGGTTGAGAATAAACACAAGTAAGCCAGTGAGCAATACAATTATGATAATTGTTATTGTTATTGTTTGCTGGTACTTTTTCATTTTCAGGTCGTAAGAGTTGTTGAAAATGGTACCTTCGGGGAATACGGTTTTGTTGATGTTGAATTTTTCGAGGAGCGATTCGTTGCAGATATACTCGTTGCCGTTGTATTTATACGAACGGCCATTGTCGGTGTGTGTGTAGTAACGTTTGATATCGTTGATGATAAAATCAGGGTCGGTTTGATACTTAGGCACATATCCTCCAATAGCGTAACCTTCGTTGAATCCTAATCCTGAAATTGTGAATATTGGCAGTTCTGGTCTTTTGGAAAATAGCACATCAAATTCTTTTGTTATAAAGTATGTTCCAGAATAGTCCACCAACCACGAGCCAAGGAGCAAAACAGCATCATTTGGCAGATTTTCAATTTTTTGTTTTATTTCATCGATAGTGTTTTTCCTGCCGTCTAAAAGAATAGGATTTATTTCGTTGTATTTGTCTTTCATTACTTTAATAAAGTTTGCTTGCAACGACACTCCACCGTATGTGTTGTCGCTCAAAAATGCGATGTTTCTCACTCTTGGGTAACATCTTTTTATAAGGTCTATGTTTTTGGCAAAATCGTAATGATTCATTACTGCACCTGCGCGGCCTTTGGTGTCGGCGTATATTTTGGTGTTGATGCTCTCGGGTTGCCAGTTGCTGAAATCATCGATGTGTGAAGGAATTATAACGCCGTCTTGACTGATGTATACACCGTAGAATGGCACGTCGGGACGCTCTATTTGGAGGCTCAGGTATACTGCCCACGCTTCCTGTCCCACTAGTATCACTGCTTTGAGTTCGTTGTAGTCATACTTTTCGAGCATATTCTGCATAGTTTTGTGCCAAGAGTTTACACCGATGAGCGGTCCGTAGCCGAGTTTTTCGATTGCCACTCCAAATTTGAGGTTTGAATTTTCAAGACGGTCTAAAATCCCTTGTACCAATGTATTTATTCGCCGCTGGTCTTCGGCATAGGAAGTGAGTACCAGAATCTTGCCATCTTCGCCGCTATTAACGCAATATGCTTTTTGCACCTGTGCAAAATACACTACAACGATGATTAGCAATATTATGCCGATGTTTTTTATATTTTGAATGGTAGTCATAGTCGTTATTATTTTCAGTTTTTAAATATACGAAAAAAAACCATAAATAATGGTGATTGTTTGATTTTTTTTTTAATTATCTTTGCGCCTTGAAAAAATATTTTTGTAATGGGATTTTTTAACAAAAAGCATAAGAAAAATTGGCTGCTGCCCAAGGGTCAGGAGCCTACAGAACTCGACAGAAAGATAATGTATTGGCAGGACAAGGGTAAACTTGTGCCTCGCCGTGGTTTGATTCTCACTCCCGGACAGATTGAGGGCGTGCGTCAGAGCGGTGTTATCAATACCGCACTTTTGGACAAGGTGCAGGAGACTATCCGTGAGGGTATGACTACCAACGAGATAGACAAACTTGTTTACGATTTTACTATTGCCCACGATGCTACTCCCGCCGACCTTGGTTACAACGGATTCCCCAAAAGTTGCTGTGTATCAATCAACGAGGAGGTTTGTCACGGTATTCCTTCCGACGACGTGGTTTTGGAGGAGGGCGACATCGTAAATGTTGATGTTACAACTATTTACAAAGGATATTTTGCCGATGCGTCGCGTATGTTTATCATTGGCAAAACCACTCCCGAAAAAGAGCGCCTTGTGCGTGTGGCCAAAGAGTGCTTGGAAGAGGGTATGAAGGCCGCTACACCGTTCTCTTTTGTGGGCGACATAGGCAACGCAATTCAAACTCACGCACATCGCAACGGCTACACAGTAGTGCGCGATCTTTGCGGACACGGCGTTGGTCTAAAATTTCACGAAGAGCCTGAGGTTGAGCATTTTGGAAAGAAAGGCACTGGTATGCTTCTCGTTCCCGGAATGGTGTTTACCATCGAACCTATGATTAATATGGGCGATTGGCACGTGTTTGTAGACGAGGAAGACGGTTGGACAGTGGTTTCCGAAGACGAACTTCCTTCGGCTCAATGGGAACATACTTTTGTAATGACCGACAACGGATTGGAGATACTTACATATTAATTGACAGTTGATAATTGACAATTGACAATTGACAATGCTTCTTATTTGTCAGTTGTCAATTGTTCTTTTTTTCTGCTCATTATGCCGTACACAATATACTTGCGCATAAAGAAGTTGAATAGAAACGCCACTGCCTGAGCGATAATGTTGCTAACGAGGTAATGCAAACCGTATTGGTCGGTTAATAAGTTGGTTATCAATACGTTGATACCTAATCCGCACGCGCCTATTATTGTAAAAACAATAAAACGACCTATGTTGTTGTTTTTCTGACGTTTATGAAATACCCATATTGTGCTGAAAATGTAATTGGCTATGCCTGAGAGCATTGAGGCTATCACTGTGCATACTGATAATATAATGTTGGTCTCTTTGCCAAACAGCGTAACAAAATATTCGCCTTTGCCAGCAATTATATCAAACGATAGCCACAGCAAAAATAGGTTTAATCCTATTCTTGTGGCTTCTACAATAACGTTGCGTGCCATCTGAATGGCAGAATTTTCGGTTTTGCCTACAAATATATCTTTGATTTTGAATGATTTGGGTCCGTTTTCGTTTGTTTCCATCTTTATAAAAAAAAACGATTTTGTAGAAATATCTTCCTCCAAAATCGGGTTAAAAAAGTAGCCGAGCTGGGAATCGAACCCAAATTTACGGTTTAGGAAACCGACGTTCTATCCATTGAACTACTCAGCCGTTTTGCGGTGCAAATGTACTAATTTTTGGGTATATTCAAAAAATAATCGGTGTTTTGGCAAAAAATTTTTTCTGACGGCGTTTTTTTTATAATTTTGGCGGAAATTTAACGAATTTATCAAGATGAAAATATCTAAAAACAAAGTTGTAGCAATTACATATTCGCTCACAACCGAGCAGGGTGGACCTGTGGTAGATCAGGCAACCGACGACCGTCCTTTGGAGTTCCTTTTCGGACGCGGTATGCTTCTCGAAAAGTTTGAATCATATCTCGACGGACTTGCCGAAGGCGACAAGTACGCTTTCCATCTTTCGCCTGCCGAGGGTTATGGCGAATACAACGCTCAAATGGTTGTAAGCATTCCTCGCAGCGCTTTTGCCGCTGTTGCTGAAAAATATCTCGAAGTGGGCAACACCCTTCCTATGCAAGACAATCACGGAAACCACCTACAAGGTACTATCAAAGAGGTGGGCGCTGATAAAATCAAGATGGATTTTAACCACCCGATGGCTGGCAAAGACCTTTATTTTGAGGGAGTTGTAAAAACTATCCGCGACGCTTCGGAGGAAGAAATCGAGCATGGCCACGTTCATCACGAGGGACAATGCTGTGGACACGGACATTGTCACGAACACGGCGACCACGATCACTGCGAGCACAAGGATGATCCCAACCACGAATGCTGCCACAACACAGGTCACTGTGGACATCATCACGACGAATAATTTTTTATCGCACCATATTGTAGAGACGTGCCACGGCGCGTCTCTTTTTTTATATGGTAAGTTTTATTCCTGTTCTATTTTCTTTTTCCTAAAAATTATCAGTTTGCTAAACAGATAGTTAGCCACCACCACAATGGCGTTTGTGATTATTTTTGACACAATTTCTAAAATTCCAAGTTTTTCGATAAATGTGTACATACATAGCATATCCACACCGAGGGTTATTAGTCTGAAAAAGAAGAATTTAGAAGCCTCAAATACGTTTTCTTTGCCAGTTTTGCCGCGACTTTCAAACACCCAAATCTTGTTGGTGATGTAGGCGCACATAACGGCAATAATCCAACTCAACACGTTGGCTAACTTGTAGTTAACGCCAAAAACGGAGTTGATTATCCAAAACGCTATAATGTTTACCAACGTGCTTACACAGCCGAAAATAACGTAGAATACCACTTGACGGTATTTTTGAAACAGCGTTTTAAGGTCGTGATTTGCAATTATCTCTCTAAGTGTCTCCATTTTAAGTTATTCTTCGGCGCTGCATTGTAGCGAGTTGAGTACCATATCGGTTTCTTGTGTGTCTACGTCGTCGGTGTATGATATTACAATAAAGTATACTAATGGGGCTTTTTTTGCGTGTGCTGTAACAAATAGCCAATTGATGCCTCGGTTGTTGCCGTTGCCTGAAATAGAAAAGCCTGCAAGTGTTTGATTATCAAATTCTTTGCGGTTGCTGTCGCTGATTTTTGTTTGGCTGTCTAACGCTAAGTTCTGAGTTTTTTGGCGGTAAACCGTTTGCATAAGGCTGTCCGTGTTTTCGATGCCTTCGCTGTCGGTGAGGTGTATGGCAACGCCGAGACGCTCGTTGAAGCAGTTGAATACTTCTTCATCGTTGGATGTTATCTGCATATCTTCGTAGCCTGTGAATGAGAGATTTATCTTGTTGCAGTTGAACTGTTTAGGTTGTGGTTTAGCGCATCCTGAAATCAGTAGCGCTGCTATTGCACATATAATAATAAAGTGTGGTTTCATTTCCATTTTTGTTAGATTTCGCTCGCAAAGGTAGTGATTTTTGTTATCTTTGCAAAAAATTTTGAATATGCCTGACACAACCCCGAAACCCGAAAACTTGAAAAAGAAAGCCGCCGACGGACTGTTTTGGAGCGGTTTGGGCAGTGTTACACAGCAGGTTTTGAATCTGATGTTCGGCGTTTTTCTTGCCCGAATCCTCAGCGAAGACGATTACGGAATGGCAAACCTTCTCGCCGTGTTTATCGCACTGTCGTATTTGATTCAGGAAGGCGGTTTCCGTGTGGCGCTAATCAACCGAAAAAATGTAACTTACGATGATTACAACTCGGTTTTTTGGACAAGTTTCCTTGTGGGTTTGTCGCTGTACCTTATTTTCTTTTTTATAATGCCGCTGTTTTCCAACTTTCTCAACGAGCCGAATCTTACCGCATTGGGACGGTTTCAGTTTCTTGGAGTTTTGGCGGCAAGTATTAGTATAGTGCCGAGCGGAATGCTTACTAAGGAACTAAAAAACAAATGTTTAGCCAAATCTTCGTTTATAGCAGTGATAGTTTCGGGAACTCTCGGCGTAACCTTGGCTTACAACGGTTTTGCATATTGGGGCATTGCCGCGCAGAGTGTTTGCTATGTTACTGTAAATATGATATGTATGTGGTTTTACAGTGGATGGCGGCCGAGTTTTAAGTTTACTTTCAAACCAGTTTTGGAAATGTTGCCGTTTAGTATTAAACTTTTGATTTCCAATATTTTCACATCAATTGGCGACAATCTTTTCACATTTATCATTGGTAAATCTTACAACAAATATCAAGTGGGAATTTATGCTCAGGGTGCCAAGTGGACAACATTGGGTCAGCAGACAATCTCTAATGCTTTGGAGGGTGTGGCTCAGCCTGTTTTGGTTAAAGCGGCTGATGATGAAAAAACTTTGGTTTTCAATAAGTTGATGCGGTTTTGTGTGTTTGTCTCGTTTCCGTGTATGTTGGGTTTCGGATTTGTTTCGCCTGAGTTAATTCCCTTAGTGATAGGCGATAAGTGGATTCCTTCGGTGGCTGTTTTGCAAATTTTGTGCATTTGGGCAGCGTTTTATTCCACTTATCATTTGTACAACAAGCAGTTGCTCTCGTGTGGACAATCAGGTGCGCTAATGTGGATAACTATTTTTAGATGCGTAGCGCAGATTTTGACATTGATTTTCACTCTCCGCCACGGGCTTGTATGGATTGCCGTTGGATATGTTTCGGTAAATCTTTTGTTTTTGGAGGTAATTCACTTTGTTACAAATCGTTATATCAAAATTTCTACATTTCAAGTTTTCAAAAATATAGCGCCATATTTGATGGCAACGACAGGTTCTATCGCTGTGGCGTTGTGGATAACATCCTTTATGTCAAATGTTTATCTTGTAATAGTTGCTAAAATTACTATCACGGCATTGCTTTATATTCTCTCGCTATATTTATGTCGTTCGGTAATGCTTAGAGAATCAATTAGTTACATTAAAGAGCATATTTTCTAATTTTTCCGCTGCCTCGGTCATATCGTTGAGAAAACGCTTATGGTCGCGGAGATAGCCGGTATTGCCGTTTGAGAGTATGGCATAGAGGTCGGGATTCATAGTTTCCACAAACGAATCAATGGCATATTCGATGTCGTCTTTTTGCCAATCAAGTGTAGAGTATTTGTAAATGCGAAGTTTCTGATGGATAAAACTATACGCGGTTTCGATGCTCTCTTTTGTAATCATTATTTTTTTTTACAAATTTAGCAACTGTTGTGCTAAATCGTTTAACCACACCGTTTAATAATTATTAAATATTTAGTTTGATAATTAAAAAATTTTAATAGGTTTTTTTAAATCAATGTTTTACTTTTGTAGCGTAATAATACTCTAATCTATAAAAAGATAAATGTATGAATTTTAAAAGAATGGTGATTCCTGTGCTGTGCCTTGTAGTGCTAACGGCGGGATGCAAAAAAATTTGGGAGAAGGACGATTTGCTTGTGTCTGAGTCGGGAAATGATGAACCCAATGATGAGAAAATCGTCAAACCTATCGACGAAAAAAATTCTGATTACGAATTTTCTTCCGATGGGGCAATGTTTATTCATCTGAAAACCAACGCAATTACTACCGAAAACTGTGATACTAATGTTGCAGTTTCGGGTTCTGACGCTACCATCAAGGCGGCGGGAACATATTTGGTTGACGGTACTTTGAGCGATGGTCACATTAAGGTAGATGCCCCAGAGGATGCGCTTGTAAAACTTGTGCTCAACGGTGTGAATATTACCTCAACCGACAACGCTCCAATTTATGTAAAGAACTGTTTTAAAACGGTTTTGATTATCAACGACGGCACTACCAACACCCTTACCGATGGAGTAGACAACGACAAAGAGGGTGCGCTTTTTAGTAAAGAGAACCTTGCAATTGCAGGCGCATCGGCACAATCTGGCACTCTTACCGTTAACGCAAAATCTACCGACGCCATTAAATCAAAAGACGGTTTAATTATCAAAAGCGGAAACATTATAGTCAATAGCATTGTAGACGGCATTGTGGGCAAGGATTTTGTAATTGTTCACGGCGGCAATATCACTGCCAACACCTTTGGCGATGCGCTAAAATCTACCGACGAGGGTAGCGGTTTTGTTAAAATCGATGGCGGCGTGTTTAATCTCACTTGCCTTTCTAACGCGGCTTTATCCGACACTGCCAAAAACGATGCTATAAAGGCCGAAACCGACATCACCATTTCAGACGGCACTTTTAAGATAGTTACTAAGCGGAATGCCACTGCTAAACAAGGTTTCAATCCTTGGAATCCTGGTATGTTTGAAGAAACCTCTAACAAGTTGGCGGGAATGCACGGTATCACCTGCGGTAGAGATTTGAAGATTTTGGGTGGCGATTTCAACCTAAATGTCTATGGCAAAGGGTTTAACGCCGATGGAAATATTATATTCAACAATGCCAAAATTTCTATTGTGTCGGAACGTCACGGCATATCTGCCGAACAAGATTTTACTATTGAAAGCGGCTCATTATCAATTAATTCTAATTGGGAAGGTATTGAGGCTACAAATATTACTTTTGCAGGTGGCGAAACTATGATAGTGTCACAAGACGACGGCATAAATGCCTCTAACACAAATCCTTCGGTTAAGGTTTCAGGTGGATTTCTGTTGGTTCGCTCTTTTGGCGATGGCATAGATTCTAACGGCAATATCGAGGTGAGCGGCGGCATAGTGATTGTAAGTCAGTCGGGTGGAGGCAATTCGCCTATCGACTGTGGCGACCGTGGATTTGCGTTTACCGTTACGGGCGGAACTGTGTTTGCTATGGGTTCTAAGGATATGTTTTCAGAAAGTATTCCTTCATCTACCTCATTGCCAATGGTTTATTCGCAACAATTGACAGGCGGTTCGTCTTTGGCGGTAGATGATATTGTGGCATTGGCTAATCCGTCAAATTTTGATGCGGCTATTTTTATTAGCGACAAACTTGTTGAAAATCAGCAATATAACTTTGTTGTAGGTGGCTCAATTAAAGGCGATCCCTACATTCAGGATACGGGATTTTATTTTCCGCCCACATTGGTTTCAGGTGGCACTAAAACCGAGGTAACTGCCACAATGTCAGACGGTAACGGAGGTCGTAGATTATAAAGATGGAGGTTTTGGATAGGTTTAAGGCGGTAGGTCTCGCTGACATCGGCAAGGCAAACTTTATGAACAGAGTGGACACCAAGTTTCCACTCCGTAGCGAAGTGCTATGGAATAATATCTTGCCCGAAATCACCAACGATTATTATATTGTGCAAATCAATGGGTTACGCTATTTGGAATATCGCACTGTGTATTTCGACACTCCTCAAAACCTATTCTACACGTGGCATCACAATGGCAAACTCGACCGCTACAAGGTTCGCAAACGTATGTATGTGGATACCGGCGTGGCATATCTCGAAGTTAAGCATAAGACCAACAAGGGCAAAACCAAGAAGAAACGCATTGAAACTCAGTCATCTTTGGATGTGATTCTGCCCGAAGAATACGCTTTTCTCGAACAGCATATCCCTTGCAATCCCATAGATTTGAGTCCTGTAATCGAAAACCATTTTCATCGTATCACATTGGTTAAAAAAGACTTGACCGAACGTTGCACTATCGACTGTGAGTTAGGTTTCCAAGATGATAATTGCGGTCACGAAACCGACCATTTTGCCATTGTGGAACTTAAACACGAGGCGGGTGCACCACATTCACCGCTTCACAAGACACTTTATAAATATGGCGTTCGTCAATCGGGTTTTTCAAAATATTGTATGGGACGGGTGCTAAATGGTCAGAACAATCTGAAAACCAATCTGTTTCGTATGAAAATACGTATGCTGCAAAAACGACTTGATAATGCACTTTAATTCAAAATTCACAATTCAAAATTTGTAATTAATAATAAAATGATATTAGATATTTTACAAGACACAACTCAGGTAGTGAGTTTAGAAGATATAAAGTTTTATAACCTTAGTCTGATAGATTATCGCGATTTTGGAAAACTATTTTTCCGTTTGCTATTCAATACAGGCGTTCTCTTTGTGCTGATAAACCTTATTTATGGCAAAGGCGGACGTCGCGAATTTACTTTTACTTATTACGCTCTTGGAACGGCTATCTTTTTGATGTGCTTTTTGTTAGAGGATGTAAAATTGGAACTTGGTTTTGCACTCGGACTTTTTGCCGTGTTTGGTATTCTAAAATACCGCACCGATCCGATTCCTATCCGCGAAATGACTTACCTCTTTGTGGTAATAGGCATTGCTGTGCTTAACGCTCTCGCTAACAAGAAGGTAAGCGTGGCAGAACTTGTGCTTACCAATGCCGCCATTGTATTTTGCGTTTTTCTTTTAGAAAAATTCCTTATCAAAAGCGAGGGTCATATCGACATTATTTACGAAAAAATTGAGAACGTTAAATCCGAAAATAAAGATGTATTAATGGCTGATTTAGAGAAACGTACTGGTTTAAAAATCAAACGTTTCGACTTTGTGCGTATCGATTTCCTTAAAGATATTGCCATTTTGCGAGTATATTACGACAAAACTGCTCTTCTTGAATCCAAAACCGTTGATACTGAAAATACATCTGTTGAATCTGATAAATAATTATAATAATGAAACAAACAATCAAAAACACAGCATTTTTATTAGTGATATTATTTTTTGCCACATCGCTGAACGCGCAAACCGAGCACCGTTACACAATAAATCCAGTTTTTTCTATCGAAAAAGAGATTTTGCCCGTGCTCACCACAGGTGCCGATGTGGAGGCTAATTACTGCAATGCCGCCAATTCTAAGGATTTCAGTATCAAGCCTTTTATTCAATATTCGCCAATTAATTACCTTGTTCTCGGTGCCGAATATCGTGTAAAATACGAGGTGGAGGATGGCGAATCGGCTTGGCAAGGTCGTCTCGGACTTGCCGCCAAGGGTAAATACGCTTTTGGAAATTTAAAATTGGATTGCCGTCTAAAATACACTCTCTACACCGACGATTACGACGAGGATACCAAAGATCAAAATTTCCGTACAAGGTTTCAGGCGCAATATAAAATTAAACCTGTAAAACTCACTCCTTATGTTAGTTATGAATGGTTTTACAATATTCCCCGTGGACTTGTGGACCGCGACCGTTGGACATTCGGTGTGGAGAAAAAACTCTCAAAACGTTCTGCCTTAGGTTTTGAGTATCAGTTAGAAGAGCATTTTAACCGCACCAACGCCAAGCGCACCAAACTCAAAAACGACATTGCAGAACACGTATTTTCGATAGCGTATACGTTTGAGTTGTAGGTTGTAGTTTTGCTAATTTGATTTTATTGCTCTAAAAATTTTTTTTCCGCACGAATAATCTTATATTTGTGATTTGAAAATGCAAGTATAAATTATGGAAAATTTTATCGTTTCGGCAAGGAAGTACCGTCCGGCGTCGTTCGACACCGTGGTAGGGCAGGGTAGCATTACCGCTACCCTCAAAAATGCTATAAAAAACAATCAGTTGGCGCAGGCATATCTGTTTTGCGGTCCGCGTGGTGTGGGCAAAACCACTTGTGCGCGTATCTTTGCCAAGACTATCAACTGTATGAACCTTACCGACGACCTCGAAGCGTGCAACGAGTGCGAGTCGTGCCGTGCGTTTAACGAAAACCGCTCGTACAATATTCACGAACTTGACGCCGCATCTAACAACTCGGTTGACGACATTCGCCAACTAATTGACAAAGTGCGCATTCCACCGCAAATTGGACGTTACAGCATATACATCGTCGACGAGGTTCACATGCTTTCTACGGCTGCCTTCAACGCTTTTCTTAAAACCTTGGAAGAGCCGCCCGCACACGCCAAATTTATCCTTGCTACCACCGAAAAGCACAAGATTCTGCCTACCATTCTATCTCGCTGTCAGATATTTGACTTTAATAGAATGAAGGTGGAGGATATTGTGGGACACCTTCAAAATCTTGCCATTAAAGAAGGTGTGGAAGCCGATTTGGATGGTCTCAACGTTATTGCCCAAAAGGCCGACGGTGGTATGCGCGATGCTCTTTCGTTTTTCGACCAAATTGTTAGTTTTTCGGGCAAAAAGTTTACATATCAAGATGTTATCAACAATCTTAACGTTCTTGATTACGAATATTATTTTAAACTTGTAGATTATTTCTTGGCTGGCGACGTAAATAATTCGTTGCTCACTTTCAACGAAATTCTTTGCAAAGGCTTTGACGCTCACCATTTTGTAAGCGGACTCAGTCAGCATATACGTGATATTATGGTTTGCCGCGACCAATCTACTCTGCAACTTTTGGAAGTGGGCGCAGGTATTCGCGACCGCTACAAGCAGCAAGCCGAAAAAGTTTCACTGCCTTTTCTCTATACCGCATTGAATATCACCAACAAATGCGACCTCGACTATCGCGAAAGCAAGAGCAAACGCCTTTTGGTGGAACTTATGTTGATGCAGTTGTGCAATATTGGCAATAAGATTACAGGTCAGGCAGTTGCACCTCAACCCATGGCACAAACCATTGCTCAGCCGGTGGCTCAACCCGTGGCACAACCTGTTACACAGCCGCAACCTGTTCAGACTCAGTCATCTATGCCCGCAGCACAGCCGTTGCAACCATCGCAAAATTCTCCTGCACAGCAGGCGGCTACCGAAATGCGAAAGGCGTCGCAGATTTCTATCAAAGATTATCTTCAAAACAAATCAGTTGCAGCCGCCGCACCTGCTCAGCAAAGTCAGCAACAAGCCGCACCACAAAGCGAGATTATTACTGAATGTCAGCCGTTTACGCAAGAGCAAATAACCGAACTTTGGAAAAAATTGGCTGAGATTTACAAGACCAAAAAGCCACGTCTGCACGCAATTTTCTCGTCGGGAATTCCCGAAATTAAAGAGAATTACGTGTTGGAGATGAGCCTTCAAAACTCGCTTCAAGAGCAGGCTATCAACGAGGTGAAAGATGGCTTTATCAATTATCTCCGCAAGCAGTTGCGCAACGGAAAAATTGATGTGGTAACCAAAATCGATGCTACCAAAGGTTCTGCCGTAATTTACACCGACACAGATAAATACAACTATCTGAACCAGCAGAATCCTAACCTCGAAGTTTTCAAAAAAGACCTCAACCTCGATTTCTAAACTATGAAGATTAAAAGGCTGACACTTGTAAATTTTAAGAACCACCAAAGCCGCGAGTTTGAGTTCAACAAAAAGATTGTCTGCATTACCGGCAGCAACGGTGTGGGCAAGACTAATATTCTCGACGCGCTTTACTATCTCTCTTTCAGTAAGAGTTTTATCAACGCCGCCGACAATCTCAACATCTTAAACGGTGAGGAATTTTTTACTGTGCGCGGCGTTTACGAAATCGACGGAATGGACGAAAATATTGTGCTGTCGTTTCACCGTCAAAAGGGTAAAACTTTGAAACGCAACGACAAAGAGTACGAAAAAATCTCCGACCATATCGGCTTGATTCCGCTTGTGATAATCAGTCCGCAAGATATAAGGCTGATTTTTGACGGCAGCAGCGAACGTCGCCGCTTTGTGGATTCGGCTGTGGCTCAGAACGATAGCGCGTTTCTTGCAGCGCTTCAAAACTACAACCGCGCCCTTATGCAGCGCAACAAATATCTCAAATCGTCCGACACGGTTTTTGACCCTAATATGCTGCAAATGTGGGATATGCATTTGATTTCAAACGCTAAAAAACTCTATGAGGGTCGCCGTGCATTTATCGACGCCTTTACCCCAGAGTTTCAACAATATTACAAAGCCATAAGCAACGGCAGCGAAACGCCTGATATTAAGTATTTTTCGCAATTGGAAAACGCTGATATGGGGACCCTCTTGCGGCAGAGTGTCGACAAAGACCGCATACTTCAATACACATCGTCAGGCGTTCACAAAGATGATTTGATATTTGAAATCAATTCGCTCGCCCTCAAAAACTGTGGTTCGCAAGGTCAGCAAAAGACGTTTCTCGCCGCCCTCAAACTTGCCCAATTTGTTTACCTTCGTCAGTGTGGCAAATCGCCCATTCTTCTGCTCGACGATATTTTTGACAAACTCGACTCCGCCCGTGTGCAAAATATTGTAAATCTGATACTTGGTAGTGGATTTGAGCAAATTTTCATTACACACACTTCGGCAGAGGATATGCGCAGACTATTTGGCAGCGACGATGCGTGTCAGGTGGTGGAGTTGTAAACTATCTCAGCATATCCCTTACCTTCATCAATGCAAATCCGAGATGGTTTTCGCCTTGCCATTGCGCAGGGTCGAGAACGCGGTCGTCGGATTCTTCAAGTCCAATGCCCCAAATCTTATCGTAGGGACTTGCCTCAGCCAAAATTTTGTTGCCGGTAGAGAGCAAAAAGTTCTTCAATGCGGGATTTTGAGAGAATTTTGCGTAGTTACCTTCGACGACAATGCGGTCTTTGTGTAGATTCCAAACGGCATCGTCATAGTTTTTCACTAATTTGCCCAAATTCTTAAACTCTTGTGGAGTTTTGGCTTGGAATATCTGTTGATAAATATTCAAATCCTTGAACAACAAAGCCTTTGAAGCCATCATATATTGCTCGGTGGTGAAATATTCTATGCCCGAAACGCAAAAATTGCAGGCGTACCATTGGCTCAGGCAGGTTTTCTGAACAGGGTCGTGCGGATATTCGTGCCAAAAGAACACGAAATCCTCGCGGGTGTATTTTTTTAATATGGATGTGTCAAGATATGTCTGTTGCTCAAAAACACGCATATTATTTTCTATAAACTTTCTCCAAAGGCTATCCGGCGAGTAAATATTCGGCAAAATTCGTCCCGAATGTCCGCCCGTCCAATCAAATTCGGGGAACACCTTTTGCAATTCTTCCGACGTTAACACAGGGAAATACTTAGGATTGATGGCAACATCGATTTTCATATCCATATAATAGACCTCGCGCCCCTTGCCCGACCAATCTTCGCCGAGGTATGGGTCGGAGATGAAATGTCCGCTCATACAGATACCATTGTTGCGTTCCCCGCCGCACTTTACGAGGTAAAATTTGTCGCCCTTCCTTGCCTTTTCGTGTTCCCAAACACTCCAATTGAAGGTTTCGGTATTAATATTCCTAATGGAAGATTCCCAATCGTCGTATTTAAAACTCGAAATATCCGGATTCCAAAACAAGATTACTGTATTCATAATTGTAGGTGTTAATTGTTTACAATGCAAATATAGAAAAATTTTGCAAAAATACAATCATCTTTCTACAAAAATCCCGCCGCATACAGCGGTAGGTACACAATATCACCGTATTTTTCTACATTTCCACGGCAGAGGACGATACTGCGCTCAATGGTGTCGGCAGAGGTTTCGAGAATATTGTTTAGCGAGGCGTGTTTTTTATAGTCGCTACCCGATTTGATTTCCAAGATGGTTACAAATTTCTTTTCACGGATAAGAAAATCGAGTTCGTTGCGGCTTTTGTTGTCGTAATAGTGGAGCGTGTGCCCGTGTTTTACAAGTTCGGCGGCAACAAAATTTTCGGTAAGCGCACCTTCGTTGACAGAAATGTTGCCCTGCATCACTTCCCATTGAATTGTGCCGCTCCACAGCGAACACAACAACCCCGTGTCTAAAAGATAAACTTTAAACAAGTTGCGGTTTTCGTATTGTTCAAATGGCATTTGCAACGAGTGCGTGTTGTAACTAAAATATGCCACGCCTGCATCGGCAAGCCATTGTGCCGAATCCTCATATTTCTGCATACTGCCGCTTGCCTCTAAGTCGGAGAGTATGAAGCGTTTGCGCTCCTTGGCGAGTTGCGACGGAATGGCATCGAAAAACCTTTTTGCCCTCGTTTTCTGTGCTCCGGCGTATTTAGAAATGTCGAGCCGGTAACTGTCTGTAATAATTTTTTGCTGACGCAGTGTTTCGTTGAAGTCGCTGTTAGTCAAAAATGTAGAAACAACCTTAGGCATACCGCCCACCACAAGGTATTCTCTGTAATGTTTCATCAGAATTTCATGCGTAAAATCGTCCACGCGCCTAAGTTCCGTTAATGTACGCTTTACATTATCCACTGTATCCATTGACACTCCCTTTGCCCATAGAAACTCCTCAAAATCAAGCGGGTACATTTCTATTTGACTTTCAAAACCTACGGGATAACTACTTACATCTTTGTAATTGATGCCCAACAGCGAACCCGATTCTATGTATTGAAACCGTCCGTCCTCCGCCAAAAATTTAATCGCGGTACGAGCATCGGGACAACTTTGGATTTCGTCAAAAAAAACGAGGGTCTTGCCCGGCACAAAAGGTCCGTAGCCCATAAGGCTGAGCCGCTGTATCACGGTGTTGGCATCGCGGCTTCCGGCAAAAGCCTGTTTCGCCTCGGGATTCTGTTCAAAGTTGATTTCCACGAAATTAGTATAATTGGCACGGGCGAACTCGCGCACCGCCGTGGTTTTGCCCACCTGCCGCGCACCTTTTATTAACAGAGCCTCATTTTTACAATTTTTGTTCCAACGCTCTATATCTTTGAATATCTTTCGTTTAAATATCATCGCAGTAACTTTTTGCAGTGTTTTCGATGCAAATTTAGTAACTTTTTGCAGCATTTGCAAGGGATTTTTAGTAACTTTTTGCAGAAAGTATAGTTCTACAAATATGGAAAAAATGACAAAATTACCCTTATTTTTTATGGAAAAAATGACAAAATCACCCCAAAAAAATATGGAAAAAATGACAAACTGTTGTTTAATAAATTAAAAATCAATATATTTGCAGCACAATAAATTTTGAAGTTATGTTAGAACGTAAATTTTCATATTTCTTGGAGAATTATTTCTCTGCACAGCAAAACAAGATACTACTTGTGAATGGAGCAAGACAGATTGGTAAGTCTTTTATTATCAGGTATGTATGTAGCAAGTTGTTTAAGAATTATATCGAGATTGACCTCAGGGCAGATAGCGAGAAAGATCGTTTGTTTGCCCAAGTAACAGGACTCGATTCTTTCTATATGCAACTTAGTGCCATATTCGGTAATCGTTTGGGGACTAAGAGCGACACGCTTATTTTTCTCGACGAGATACAAGTGTATCCTCAATTGCTCACGTTGCTCAAATTCCTTAATCAAGACCAACGATATACATTTATTGCCAGTGGTTCGCAACTTGGTATTGCATTATCGCAAACCCCATCTGTTCCGTTGGGCAGCGTGATGATAAAACAAATGTATCCTTTGGATATGGAAGAATTTTTTTGGGCAATGGGGGTTGGCAAAGATGTTATCGAATTGGCACGAATGCAGTATAGCAAAGGCGAACCGATAACAGAACCGTTGCACAATCATTTTATGCGTCTGTTCCGATATTATTTGCTTACCGGCGGTTTGCCCGATGCCGTCAACAAGTTTTTGGAAGACAAGAATATACAGATGATGCGCGATATACAAAACGACGTGCATACGCTTTATGGTATTGATGCTTCGCAGTACGACCGTCAGCAAAAACTGAAAATAAGAAGAGTTTACGACTTGATACCTTCAAACCTCGAAAGTCGAAAAAAACGTGTGATTGTCAGCAAGATAGAAAACAAACAAGGCAAACAGTTTTCTGATTATGAAAACGAATTTGATTATTTGGTACAGTCAGGAATAGCCTTGCAGGTGGATGCTATCAGCAATCCGCGATTCCCCTTGTTGCAGTCTGTCAAAAAAAACTTGTTGAAACTATATCTCAACGACGTGGGAATACTCACATCCTTGCTGTACCAATACAATATCAGAGCCATATTGGACGACGAACTCAGCCTCAACCTTGGAACTGTTTACGAATCAGTTGTAGCACAAGAACTTAACGCTCACGGCTTCCATTTATACTATTACGACAACAAAAAAAGCGGCGAAGTTGATTTCCTAATCGATGATTTTGATTCGTTGTCAGTTGTGCCAATAGAAGTGAAATCGGGCAAAGATTACTATGTTCACAGTGCACTGAATATGTTTGTCAACAACGATGAATACGGCATAAAAAAAGGCATAGTATTTTCAAATGCCCGTGAAACAAAAAACAAGGGCAAAATTTTGTATTTACCTATTTATTACGTTATGTTTATTGAACATAACGTCAACACATTTAAAGAAATGCTTTGAAAACTTTGAATTTTTTTTGCACAATCCCAATTATTTCCTACCTTTGCATTGCACTATTGCAACAAAACAATTTGTTAAACAACAAACTTTGTATTAATGAAATAGATAACATAATTAACGACATATTATAACATTAGCGTTTGCTATTTAATCTATTAACGTTCGGAAACCTGGCAGTAGAAGAATAAGAGGAGAATTAAATAAGCAAATGCCCATGCGTATAGCGTGGGCATTTCTTATCTCCTCTTTTGGGTCATGCCAGGTACCTCGAACGTTGGATAAGAATAATGTCCCACGTTTTTTTATGTAGGTACCTGCCTGACCTTCGTTTTTTAGACAAATAGCATTCGTATTCACAACTCGATGGAGATGAAATACGAATCAACTTTTAATGCAATCGATGCCATCCTGCGCAACGAGGCGGGATGCAGCAACGAACTCGATTACATAGAGCAGACTTCGTGGTTGCTCTTTTTGAAATACCTCGACGACCTTGAAACGGAGTGCGAAGACGAAGCCGCACTCAACGGCAAGGAATACCGCCGCATTATCACGGGTTTCAACCGCTGGAGCGCGTGGGCTGCGCCTAAAAAGGAGAATGGCGAACTCGACGTAATAAATGCCATGACTGGCGACGACCTTGTGGAGTTTGTAAACACCAAACTCTTCCCGTCGTTCCGCAAGTTCAAGGACAGCGCGGCATCGTCCGACACGCTGGAGTATAAGATTGGCGAGATTTTCGACGAACTGCGCAACAAGATAAACAGCGGCTACAACATGCGCGAGATTATCAACAAGATAGACTCGCTACACTTTCAGAGTGCCGACGACAAGCACGAGATGACCGTGCTCTACGAGGATAAGATTCGCCGCATGGGCAACGCCGGTCGCAACGGTGGCGAGTACTACACACCGCGTCCGCTCATTCGCACCATCGTTAAGGTGGTGAATCCGCGCATTGGCGAAACCGTTTACGACCCTGCGTGCGGCTCGGCAGGCTTCCTCTGCGAGGCGTTCAACTATATGCAGGAGCAGATAAAATCGGTGGCAGACAGCGACACGCTGCAAAAGTCGACCTTCTATGGCAAGGAGAAGAAGGGCTTGCCGTACATCATAGCCACCATGAACATGATATTCCACGGCGTGGCTGCGCCCAACATCGTGCGTGGCAATACGCTTACCGAGAACCTTGCCGCCATTCAGCAGCGCGACCGCAAAGACGTTATCCTTGCCAATCCGCCTTTCGGAGGCAGCGAGCGCGCCGAGGTGCTGCAAAACTTCGACATTCGCACCGGCGAGACGGCTTACATGTTTATGCAGCATTTTATAAAGATGCTGAAGGTGAACGGTCGCGCCGGCATAGTTATAAAAAACACCTTTCTAAGCAATGGCGATGCCGCAGCCGTGCGCCGCAAACTGCTCGAAGAGTGCAACCTACACACCATTCTCGACCTTCCGCAGGGCGTGTTCACCGGTGCAGGCGTAAAGACCGTGGTGCTCTTCTTCACTAAGGGCGAGCCAACGCGCAAAATTTGGTATTACCAGCTGAACCTCAGCCGCACACTTGGCAAGACTAACCCACTTAACGAAGCCGACCTTGCCGACTTTGTGGCGTTGCAGCAGACCAAAGCCGAGAGCGAAAACTCTTGGACTCTCAATGTTGCCGACCTTGGCGACGATTGCGACCTCTCGGTTAAAAATCCCAACAAACCCGAAATTGTTGACAACCGCACCGCCGCCGACATTCTCGGCACAATCGCCGACCTCAACAGCGATTCCGCAAGATTGATTAACGAAATAAAGGAGATGCTATGAAAGAAGGATGGGTATATATGTCATTAGGTGAAATTTGCGATTTTATAAGTGGTTTTACACCAAAGAAAGAAGAACTTAATTCAGAAAGTGGAATACCATATTTCAAAGTTTCAGATATGAATAGATTGTCAAACTCTCTATA